>JAESFK010000241.1_pt1 | contig 35526 bp, 30 predicted proteins | sample 9269391 | NCBI WGS metagenome assembly JAESFK01 (sample SAMN14506231, study PRJNA617097) | algae metagenome | isolation source: Drouetiella hepatica UHER 2000/2452 and co-occurring heterotrophs from... | place: Slovakia: Slovak Paradise National Park, Hrabusice, Kosice Region | collected 2000-01-01
CACCGGGGACCGTGCGGCGCCAGTCTCGAGCCATGACGACGACCGCGACCCGGCCCACCGTCCGGACCCGCACCCCGGAGCGGATGGCCCGACCGCGCACCGCGACCCCGGTCCGCCGCCCGGCTGCACCGGCACCCGTGACCACCCGCGGCCTCGGCCGGGCGCGCACGGCCCGCCTGACCGTGCTCGGGCTGCTGGCGACCCTCGCCCTCTCGGTCCCCGCGGTCGCCCTGCTCGACGGCGTCGGCCCGCGCGCGTCGAGCCTGGACGTCGTCACGTCCTTCCTCATCGTCGCCGTGCTCGAGGTGGCGGTGGCCCGGGGCGTCTGGCGGGTCACCCGCGAGCACGCCCACCCGGCCGCCCACGCCGCCCTGCTCGCCCGGAGCGGCTACGCCCTCCTGCTCGCCGTCGGCGCCGGCGTGCTCCTGTGGACCGGCCCGGCGGGGGCCGCCGGCTTCCGCGACCACTGGGCCAACGCGCTCGGCGTGCTCGGTCTGCACCTCGTCGCGGCCGGTGTCGCGCTCTGGCGCTCCGGCCTCGTGGGTCGGACGGGCCCGCTCTCGCTGTCGCTCGTCGGCGCGACCGTCCTGGCCGCCGGGTTGCTGCCCCTGGACGGCGTGACGCTGCCGATGGTCCTGGGGCCCGCGGTCGCCGGCGAGGTGCTGCTCATCCTGCTGCTCGCCCGGACCGCCATCGGCGCGGGGCGGGTCCGCGCCACGACGCCGCGCTGACCGTCAGGCGGGCGGGCCCTCGGCCGCCGCCCGGAGCCGGGTCAGCCCCTTCTCCATGTCGGGACCGACGAGGGAGTCCATCGACTTCACGACCGAGAAGAGCCGCATCATCGGGCTCAGCTCGCCGACCATCCGCCACTCGACCCCCGTCGAGGCGCCCTGCGGCGTGAGGACGAACTCGACCCGCGACTGCGAGGGGAAGGGCTTCTCGAAGGACAGCGCGACGTCGACCTCGTGCGGCTCGTCGCCGACCACCTCCATCGACCCGCGCCCGGCCTTGCGGTTCCCCTCCCAGGCGTAGCGCGCCCCCACCCCGGCGTCGGACCCGGCGTAGGTGCGACGCATGTCCGGGTCGAGGTCCTCCCACGGTGACCAGCGCGGCCACTCCCGGAAGTCGTGCAGCAGGGCGCGGACCACCTCCGGCGGCGCATCGACGGTCGCGGAGCGGGTGACGGTGTACGGGGTGCCCATGGCCGCCAGTGTGGCGCGCTCGCCCCGCCCCGCGGAAGGTCCCGGATGGCGCGCACCGGCCCTCCGCCTCGCACGACCCCGGCGCGGGCGCCGGCTCTGGTCCACCTGCCCGGACGGCCGCGAGAAGTCACCGCCATCCGGGCGAACAGGACCAGAGCCCGGGGATGCGACCCGAACCCGGCCGAGGGAGCCCACCGAAAGTTCTCTGCACCCAAAGTCCCCCATCTCCCGCAGCCGTGGCAGTGTAAGCGCTCACAACGAAAGTTGTAAGCGCTTACAAGGAGGTGTGCGCATGGCGGTCCCGACCTCGGCCCGCGAGCCCGCGGGCCCGACGATCTACTCCGTCGCCGAGGCCGCAGGCGTCTCCATCGCCACGGTCAGCCGGGTCGTCCAGGGCACCGGCGCCGTCGCGACCGCCACCCGCGACAGGGTCCTCGCGGCCATCGACCGCCTCGACTACATGCCCCTCGCCGCCGCCCGCTCGCTCGCCGTCCGCCAGCACGAGGCGCTCGGCCTGGTCCTCCCCGAGCTCGCCGGCCCGTACTTCTCCGAGCTGCTCATGGGCTTCGAGGAGGCCGCCGCCGAGCTCGACCTCAGCGTCGTCCTCACCCTCGTCGAGCGCGACCGGCCGCTCGACGTCGCCCGCTTCAGCCGCCTCGTGGCCGGGGTCGACGGCGTGGCCGTCCTCGGTGGCCTGCTGCCCGACGAGGTCCTGCGCCGCGCCACCCGCCAGCGGCCGCTGCTCGTCTTCGCCGGCGGCGACACCGTCGGCTTCGAGCACCTGGCGGCCGAGAACACCACGAGCTCGGCGGCCCTGACCGCCCACCTCCTCGACGTCCACGGCCGCACCCGGCCGGTGTTCGCCGGTGACCCCGAGATCGCCCCCGACGTCCGCGAGCGCTTCTCCGGCTTCGCCCGGGCCCTCACCGAGCGCGGGCTCGAGGTCCCGGCGCCCCTCGGCGGCGGCCTGCGCGAGGCCGACGGCACGGCGGCCGCCGAGCGCCTGCTCGCCGACGGGCTGCCGGCCGACGCGGTCGTCTGCGCCAACGACGAGATCGCGCTCGCGCTCGTCGAGCGGCTCGTGACCGCCGGGGTCCGCGTGCCGGAGGACCTCGCCGTCACCGGCTGGGACGACGTCATGGCCGCCCGCTTCGTGCGCCCCGGCCTGACCACCGTGCGCCAGCCGGTCCGCGAGCTCGGGGCGCTGGCCGCCCGACGCCTCCACGAGCGGGTCACCGGCGCCGAGCCGGGCGACCCCGGGGTCCTCGCGACCCGCGTCGTCCTGCGCGGGTCGTGCGGCTGCCCCGAACCGGCCCGCACGGCCACCCCCGACTGACCATCCCTCCCGTCCCACCACACCCCACAAGGAAGTGAGCACGACCATGAGACGCACTCCGACGACGGTCCTGGCCCTCCTGGCCACCGCCGCCCTCACCCTCAGCGCCTGCGGGCGCAGCGAGGACACCGGAGGCGGGGCGGAGCAGGCCACCGACGTCGCCGACGGCAAGGCGACCGGCACCATCACCGTCTGGGCGATGGGCGCCGAGGGTGAGAAGCTCCCCGAGCTCGCCAAGGACTTCGAGGCCGCCAACCCCGGCGCCAAGGTCAACGTCACGGCGATCCCGTGGGACTCGGCCTACAAGAAGTTCACGACCGCCATCACCGCGAACAGCACCCCGGACGCCGCGATGGTCGGCACGACGTGGATGGGTGAGTTCGGCGGCCAGGGCGCGCTCGACCCGCTGCCGAGCAACATCGCCGCCGACGGATTCTTCCCCGGCGCGCAGGGCACCACCGAGGTGGGCGGGACGTCCTACGGCATCCCCTGGTACGTCGAGACGCGGCTGCTCTACTACCGCACCGACCTCGCCGAGAAGGCCGGCTACACCGAGGCCCCCACGACCTGGCAGGGCCTGAAGGACATGGCCAAGGCGATGCAGACCAAGGCCGGCGCGAAGTACGGCATCGGGCTCCAGGCCGGTGGCACCGGTTCCTGGCAGACGGTCATGCCGTTCGCCTGGGGCGAGGGCGCCGAGCTCGAGAAGGACGGCAAGTACACCTTCGACACCCCGGAGATGAAGAGGGCCGTCGACTACTACCAGTCCTTCTTCACCGAGGGCATCTCGGACAAGGCCGCCCCCGTGCAGCCCACCACCGAGCCCGACTTCGTCAGCGGCAAGGTCCCGATGTTCATCTCCGGCCCGTGGATGATGTCCGCGGTCGAGAAGGTCGGCGGCGAGGGCTTCAAGGACAAGTACTCCGTCGCGAAGATCCCCGCCGGCAGCGCCGGGTCCTCCTCGTTCGTCGGTGGCTCGGACTTCGTCGTCTTCAAGAACAGCAAGCAGCGCGACACCGCGTGGAAGTTCGTCCAGTTCCTCGCCGACCCCAAGACCCAGGCCAAGTGGTACGGGATGTCGACCGACCTGCCGTCCGTGCAGTCCGCCTGGGACGACCCGGCCCTCTCGGGCGACGAGAAGCTGAAGGTCTTCGGCGAGCAGCTCGAGACCGCCAAGGCCCCGCCGGCCTTCGCCACGTGGGAGCAGGTCGTCGCCGGCTTCGACACCGAGCTGGAGAAGGTCACGAAGACCGGCGCGGACACCGCGGCGGCCCTCAAGACGGTGCAGCAGCAGGCCGACGGCATCGGCACCGGTCAGTGACATGACCACGACGACCGCCCCGCCGGCCCCGGCCGGCGAGACCTCCTCCACCCCGGGCGGGCGGCGGCGCACGCGCCCCGCCGCCCGGGCGCAGGGGCGGGCCGCGTGGATCCTCGCCCTCCCGTTCTGCCTGCTCTTCCTCGCCTTCACGCTCTGGCCGGTGCTCCAGTCGCTCTTCATGAGCTTCACCGACACCAAGTCGCGCGACCTGCGAACCCCGTTCAGCGTCAACGTGGTCGGGCTCGAGAACTACACCAAGGCCCTCTCCGACCCGATCTTCCGCAAGGCGATGCTCAACACGGCGTACTTCGTGGTCGTCGGGGTGCCGCTGACCCTCACGGTGGCGCTCGCGGCCGCGGTGGCCCTCAACAAGGGCATCCACCGCTTCCGCGGCGTCTTCCGGCTCGGCTTCTACACCCCGGTCATCACCTCGATCGTCGCCGTCGCCGTCGTGTGGCGCTTCCTCCTCGAGGCCGACTACGGACTCATCAACACCGTGCTCGGCTGGGTCGGCATCGACGGCCCCAACTGGCTCGGCAGCGAGACCTGGTCGATGCCCGCGCTGATCCTCATGGCGACGTGGCGCAACTTCGGCACCGGGATGATCATCTTCCTCGCCGGGCTGCAGGCCGTGCCGTGGAGCCTCCACGAGGCCGCCGCCATCGACGGCGCCTCGGCCTGGCAGCGGTTCCGCCACATCACCCTGCCGCTGATGCGCCCGACGATCCTCTTCGTCTCGGTGACGACGGGCATCGGCTACCTGCAGTTCTTCGAGGAGCCGTTCGTGCTGACCAACGGCGGGCCGCTGAACTCGACGATCTCGATGTCGATGTACACGTACAACCAGTTCGGCTTCGGCAACTACGGGTACGCGGCCTCGCTCAGCTACATCATCTTCGTGCTCGTCGCGATCGTCACCGCGATCCAGTTCCGGCTGCTGCGAGAGGAGCGCTGACCCGATGCTCAACTCCCGCAAGACCAACTGGTGGCTCTACGGAGTCCTCTCCGTCACCCTCGTCGCCGTCATGGCACCGTTCGCCTGGATGGTGCTCGGCTCGTTCAAGTCCGAGGGCGAGCTGCGCCAGGCGCCCCCCACCTGGTGGCCCGAGTCGGCGTCGTTCGACAACTACACGCAGCTGTTCAGCCGGCTCGACTTCGGCGGCTACTTCACGAACTCCCTCGTCGTCGCGGTGGTCGTCACGCTCGGCAACCTGCTCTTCTGCTCGGCCCTCGGGTACGCCCTGGCCATGCTCGACTTCAAGGGCAAGAGAGCGCTGTTCGCCGTCGTCATGACCACCCTGATGATCCCGGGCGTCGTCACGTTCGTGCCGCTGTTCGTCCTCGTGGCCAACGCCGGCCTCGTGAACACGCTGCCCGGCCTCTTCCTGCCGTTCCTCGTCTCCCCGTTCGGGGTCTTCCTCATGCGCCAGTTCATCCTGGGGCTGCCGAGGGACCTCATCGACGCGGGCCGGGTCGACGGCGCGAGCGAGCTCGGGATCTTCGCGCGGATCATCCTGCCCCTGTGCGGGCCGGCCCTCGCGACGCTCGGCATCCTCACCTTCCTCGGCAGCTGGAACAACTTCCTCTGGCCGCTCGTCGTGGCCCAGACCGAGGACACCTACACCCTGCCCGTGGCGCTCGCGCTCTACAGCACCGGGCAGAACAGCACGCAGTACGGGCTCCTGCTCGCCGGCGCCACCGTCGTCGTCCTGCCCGTGCTGATCGTGTTCATGGTCTTCCAGCGACGCTTCATCGAGGGCATCGCGACGACCGGCATCAAGTGAGGCCCGGTCACCCCGGACCCCACCCCATCCCCCGTCAGGAGACATCCTCATGACCCCCCGCACCCTCCACGTCCCCGCGGCCTCGCGCCGCCAGCTGATCGTCGGTGGCGCCGCCGCCCTCGGTGGTCTCGTCCTCAGCGGCGCCGCGGCCCAGCCCGCGCACGCCCTGTCGGGTTCCCCCGCACCGGCCCTCCTGCGCGGCGACGCGCACCACTCCACCTGGAGCACGAGGACGGTCCGGCGCTGGGCCGCCGACACGTGGCGCTCGCTCGTCGCGATGACCGACGAGCGCACCGGCCTGCCGGCCGACAACATCCCGGAGTCGCTGGCCGCCGGCGACCGCAGCGGGTACACCTCGCCGACGAACATCGGCGGGTACCTCTGGAGCGCCGTCGTGGCCCGCGAGCTCGGCATCATCAGCCGCGGCGAGTGCACCCGCCGGCTGCTGCGCACGCTCAGGACGGTCGAGCGGATGGAGCACCACACCCCGAGCGGCATGTACTACAACTGGTACGACGAGGCGACGGGTGAGGCCCTGACCACCTGGCCGGACTCCGGCGACCCGGTCGTCCCCTTCTGCTCGAGCATCGACAACGCCTGGCTGGGCGCGGCGATGCTCGTGGTCGCCTCCGCCGACCGGGCCGCGGCTCCCCTGGCCCGCAAGGTGTTCGGCCGGATGCGGTGGGACGCCTTCTACAACGACAACAGCGACCCCGCCCACCAGGTCCGGGCAGGTGGGCTCATCCACGGCGGCTTCTACCCCGGGGCGGACGGTCGTCCGGGCGGGACCTACCAGGGCACCCACATCGGGGGCGACCCCGTGTGGCTGACCACGCACCACTACGACACGACGGTCTCCGAGACCCGCATCACCAGCTACCTCGGCATCATCACCGGCCAGATCCCGGCCCGCCAGTACTTCGCGATGTGGCGCACCTTCCCCGAGACCTGTGACTGGTCCTGGCCGGAGATGCAGCCCGTCGGGAGGACGCGCACCTACCTCGGCCTCGAGGTCTTCGAGGGTGCGTACACCTACCGTGGGATGCGCATCGTCCCGGGCTGGGGCGGTTCGATGTTCGAGGAGCTCATGCCCGACGTCTTCGTCGACGAGGCGAAGTGGGGCCCGCGCTCGTGGGGCCGCAACCACCCCCTCCACGTCCGCGGCCAGCGCGAGCACGGCCTGCTCGAGGCGAAGTACGGCTTCTGGGGCTTCTCGCCCTCCTCGAACCCGGCCGGTGGGTACCGCGAGTACGGGGTCGACGCCCTGGGCCTCAACCCGGACGGCTACTTCAGCGACCAGGAGATGACGAACTACGATCCGGGCTTCGGCGACTGCCGCCCGGCGACCAACCCGACGCCGACGTTCGGCGACGGCGTCGTCACCCCGCACGCCCCGTTCCTCGCGATGATGCACGAGCCGCGCGAGTCCTTCGCCAACCTGTCCCGCATCGAGCGCGAGCTCGACGCCTACGGGCGCGGCGGGTTCTTCGACGCCGTCGCGGTGCGCTCGGGCACGGTCGCGCGGCGCTACCTGTCCCTCGACCAGGCGATGGTCATGGGGGCGGTCGGCAACGTGCTGGGCCGCAACGTGATCCGGAAGGCGTTCTCCGGCAGGACCGTCGAGAAGCGGCTGCGCCCCGTCCTCGCCATGGAGGAGTTCGGGGCGGGACGCGCGTGACCGCCGGCACCACCCTGCCCGGGTCCGTCGTCGCCCACGCGGCGACGGCGGACACCCCGGCCTGGCGCGACCTCAACGGCAACGGCGTGCTCGACCCCTACGAGGACCCGCGCCTCGGCGTCGACGAGCGCGTCGAGGACCTGCTGGGCCGGCTCTCCCTCGAGGAGAAGGTCGGCCTGATGTTCCACACGGTCATCGAGGCCGGGGACGACGGTGACGTGCTCGAGGAACCGGGCCGGATCAGCAAGTCGCCGACGAGCGACGTCGTGCTGCGCAAGCACCTGTCGCACTTCAACGTGCACGCGCTGCGCGACGCACGCCAGGCGGCCCGGTGGAGCAACGCGCTCCAGCGGCTCGCCGAGCGGACACCGCACGGCATCCCGGTCACGGTGAGCACCGACCCCCGGCACGCCTTCATCGAGAACTCCGGGGTGTCCTTCGCCGCGGGGTCGTTCTCGCAGTGGCCCGAGCCGCTCGGTCTCGCGGCCCTGCGCGACACCGAGGCCGTGCGGCGGTTCGCCGACATCGCCCGGCGCGAGTACGTCGCGGTGGGCATCCGGGAGGCGCTGCACCCGACCCTCGACCTGGCGACCGAGCCGCGCTGGGCCCGGCAGGCCGGCACCTTCGGGCAGGACCCGGCCCTGGCCGGGGAGCTCGGAGTGGCCTACCTCGAGGGGTTCCAGCAGGGCGCCGCGCTCGGGCCCGGGGCCGTCGCCTGTGTCACGAAGCACTTCCCCGGGGGTGGCCCGCAGAAGGACGGCGAGGACGCCCACTTCCCGTACGGCCGCGAACAGGTCTACGGGGGAGGGCGGTTCGACGACCACCTCGCGCCCTTCCCCCGCGCGATCGAGGCCGGCACCGCTGCGGTGATGCCCTACTACGGGATGCCCGTGGGGCTCGAGGTCGACGGCGAACCGGTCGAGGAGGTCGGCTTCGGCTACAACCGGCAGGTCGTCACCGGGCTGCTGCGCGAGAAGCTCGGCTTCGACGGCGTGGTGCTCACCGACTGGGAACTGGTCAACGACAACCACGTCGGCGACCAGGTGCTCCCGGCCCGGGCCTGGGGTGTGGAGCACCTCGACCCCGCCGGCCGGATGGAGCTGATCCTCCGGGCCGGGGCCGACCAGTTCGGCGGCGAGGAGTGCGTCGAGCTGCTGCTCGACCTCGTGCGTGCGGGACGGGTGAGCGAGGAGCGGGTCGACGAGTCCGCCCGCCGGCTGCTGCGGGTGAAGTTCCGGCTCGGCCTCTTCGACGACCCGTTCGTCGACGAGGACACCGCCGTCGAGGTCGTCGGGCACGAGGACTTCCGGCGGGCGGGGTTCGAGGCCCAGGCGCGTTCGGTCACGGTGCTGCGCAACGAGGCGGGTGCCTCGACCGGCGGAGATGCCGTCCTGCCGCTGGCTCCCGGGACCCAGGTCTTCGTCGAGGGCGTCGCCACCGAGGCCCTCGTCGTCGCCGGGCTCGTGCCCGTGGCCACCCCCGAGGAGGCCGACGTCGCCCTGGTGCGCCTCGGTGCTCCCTTCGAGCAGCGCGACGACCTCTTCCTCGAGGCGTGGTTCCACCAGGGCTCGCTCGACTTCCCGCCGGGCCTCGTGGCGCGGCTCCAGCGGCTGGCGGCGCGGGTCCCCCTCGTCGTCGACGTCTCGCTGGACCGTCCCGCGGTGCTGACCCCGCTCGTGCCGCACTGCACGGCGCTCACCGCCACCTACGGCAGCAGCGACGCCGCCCTCCTCGCGGCGCTGACGGGGGGCATCCCGCCGGAGGGGCGGCTCCCGTTCGACGTGCCGGTCTCGATGGACGCCGTGCGGCGCCATCCGGAGGACGTCCCCGGGTTCGGCGACGACGCGCTGTTCCGGTTCGGCGACGGGCTCACCCTGCCCTGACCCGAGCGCGACGTTCGCCACGCCGCCCACCCCTGTCGCCGGACCCCTCGCAGCGGGATGATCGGAGTGGGCGCCGGGGTCGTCGCCACCACCCCGGCGCACCGCGTGACCGGTGACGAGCCACCGAGGAGGCGGCCGTGAGAGCACGACCAGGAGACCACATCGTCCTCGCCGGGGAGCAGGTCGACCAGCCGACGAGAGCCGGCATGGTCGTGTCGGCCTCCGCGGAGGACGGACCGCCGTACACCGTGCGGTGGGACGACGGGCGCACGAGCACGATCTACCCCGGCCCCGGGGCTGTGCTGCGCGTCGACGAGGGGTACGAACCGCAGCACGAGGCCGTCGTCGCGCGGCCCGAGCTCGGCTCGATGCGGCAGTGGAGCGTGCGGGTGACCCTGTTCGAGCAGGGCGACGACACGACGGCCACCGTGGCGCTGCTCGCCGACGCCCCCGAGGCCCTCACCGCACGGGGCACCAGCCACCGCAGCGAGGTCGACCCCGCGAGCGCCCACATCGGTGACGAGGTCGCCGTGGCCCGGGCGCTGCGCCGGCTCGCCGACCGGCTGGTCGCCGCGGCCGAGTCCGACATCGAGGCCTCGACGGGCGAGCACGACGTGCACGTCCGCACCCACTGAGCCGCGCGTGCCCGGCCGCGCTCAGCCGACCGGGAGCGTGAAGCGCAGGAGGGCGGCTCCGTCCGGCTCGGCGACCGGTCCGTGCTCGATGAACCCTGCGCGGCGCGCGACGGCCGCCGAGTCGACGTTCGCCGGGTCGCAGCGGATCACGAAGCGACCCACCGGACCTCGCTCGAGGGCCAGGACCATCGCCGCGCGCACCGCGGCGGTCGCGTAGCCGCGTCCACGACGGCCGGCGTAGACGGCGTAGGTGAGGTTGACGTCGCCGGCCTCGAGCTCGGGACGACGGCGCTGGATGCCGACGACCCCCACGTGCTCACCACTCGCCGCGTCCTCGACGGCCAGGTCGGACTCGGCGAGGGGGCGGAGGCGCACGGCAGGTGGTCCCGGCGACGCGTCGAGGCGGTCGAGGAGGGTTCGCGGGCCGATGACGTCGCCACCGAGGGCGGTGACCCGCTCGACCAGCTCGCGGTCCGCCGTCACGACCGTGACCCGTCGGCCGGAGTGCGTGAGCGCGGAGGCCTCCTCGACGACCCGGTCGTCGCCGAATCCGTTCGCGTGGACGACCCGCACCCCGGCGACGTCCTGCTCCGGCACGCCGGCACGGGCCCGACCCTCGAGGACGAGGACGACCTCACCGACCCCGGCCGCGCCCAGCGTGGCGTGCAGGCGCGCGGCGGCTCCGGGCCGGTCCCGCCACCAGCCGTCGGGTCGGGAGCCGACGACGTTGGCCGCGTCGACGACGAGGACGGCGCCGTCAGGGGTCGGGGCGGGGGTCATCCCACCAGCCCACCACGGGTGGGCGGGCGGCGCGAGGCGGTTTCGGTCAGGAGTCGGCGCGGGCCGCGTCACCGGTGAGGTCGGCGCACCAGGCGTCGAGGTCCGCGGCACCCGCGGCGGTGACGAGGGTGCGGTAGGAGGCCGACGCTGGGTCGAGCTCGCCGCGGGAGAGCGAGCGGCACAGGTCGACGGTCGAGAGCAGGCGCTCGTCGGCGGACTCGGTGAGCGAAACCGACGGGCTGGCGGCCACCACGGGGGCGGGCTCGGCGACCGGCGGGCTCACCTCCTGCGGGCCGGCCACCTGGGCGACCAACCGCTCGACCTCACCGGGGAGCAGCCCGGCCCAGGCCACGGCGGCGGTGCCCCCGAGGCCGAGGACCGCGACGACGGCGATCGCGCCGGCGGTGCGGCGGCGGTGGCCGCGCCGGGCCCGGTGGGCCTCGCGTCGGCCGGTGCGCGAGCTGCGGGTCTCGACCGGCTCGGGCGGTTCGGGCTGGACGGCCACGCGCTCGAGGAGGGCGACGGCGCCGGACGGGACCGGCACGGACGCAGCGACCGCGACGGGTCGAGGGGCCTCGGCGCCCCGCCGGCGGCGGGAACGCTGCGAGCGCGACTCCTGCTCGACGGCGCGGCGGCGCTCGGCCCTGGTCATCTCCTGCGTCATCTCACCCTGCATGGAGCGAATCATCCGAGGCCGGAGGGTTTCCCGGATGGCGGCTCGGCGGGTTCCGGTCCGTTCGGCCGATCCGGCGCTCGGCCGGTCAGCGCCATCGCCGCGCTCCGCAATCCGGTTGCTGCTCAGTCGCCGAGGGCGTTGACTGGCGCGATGGACGACGAGTCGAGCACGGGATGACGCTGGCCGGCAACGGAGTCGCGTACGACCGCGCCGGGCCGCAGGGAGGAACGGCGGTGCTCCTCGTCCATGCCGGGGTCGCGGACCGTCGGATGTGGGACGGGCTGTGGGACAGCCTGATCCGCTCCCACGACGTCGTCCGACTCGACCTGCGGGGGTTCGGTGGGTCCGAGGCCCTCCCGGACGGCCCGCTCTCCCACCCGGCCGACGTCCTGGGCGTGCTCGACGAGCTGGGCGTCGGGCGCTGTGACGTCGTCGCGGCCTCCATGGGGGCCGGTGTCGCGGTGGAGGTGGCCCTCGTGGCGCCGGGTCGCGTGCGGTCCCTGGCGCTGTGTCCGCCCGGTGGCAGCCTGCTGGCCACCCGGACCCCCGACCTCGCGGCCTTCGCCGCGGCGGAGGACGCCGCCCTGGCCGCCGGCGACCTCGACGCTGCCGTCGCGGCCAACATCGAGACCTGGGTCGTCGGGCCGGGGCGCGACCCCGACGCGGTCGACCCGCTCGTCCGTGAGGCCGTCGCCCGGATGCAGCGACGCGCCTTCGAGGTGGGTACCGCGTTCGAGGAGGTCGAGGAGGACGAGCTGGATCCGCCGGCCCTGGAGCGGCTGGCCGAGGTCGCCGCACCCGTGCTCGTCCTGCTCGGCGGCTTCGACCTCGAGACCACCCGCGACGCCACCGAGCGCCTCGTCGCGGGCCTGCCCACCGTCCGCCGCGTCGACTGGCCGGATGCCGCGCACCTGCCGTCGATGGAGCACCCGGAGCGCTTCGCCGCGCTGATCCTCGACTGGCTCGAGCACCCGAGGGCCTGACCGGGAGAGGCAGGCTCAGCCGGTGAGCCGGGCCCGGCGGGCCTCGAGCGAGTCGCGGCGGTGCGCGTTGCCGTGCAGGGCGAGGTAGGTCTCGCCGAACCGTGACAGCAGGTCGTCGTCGAGCCGCCGGACGGCACCGGGCGGGTAGCGGTAGTCCATCGCCGCGGTGACGGCCGCGCTGTCGATGTCGCGCAGGGTCTCGCTCAGCTCGTCCAGGGAGGCGATGCCCAGCTCGAGCAGCAGCCCGGAGATCCACTGGTAGTGGTCGGTGCGCGACCATCCGGCGCTGGAGTACCGCCCGGCGAGGAAGGTCGCGAGCTCGGGGGCACCGATGCGCGGGTCGAGCTCGTCGCCGGTGTCGACGTCGCTCGTGCCGAAGCCCGCCTGGAGCCGGTCGCGGATGGTCTGGAACTCCCGGTCGGCGAGCTCGAGCAGCCCGGCGGCGAGCGTGAAGCGGCGGTCGAGGTCGGGCACCTGCTCGGGCGGGACGGTGCCCTTGTAGCGGATGTCGTGCTCGAACTCGGCCCAGGCGTGCTGGAGCACGGTGCGCAGCTGGATCGAGGCGCACTCCAGCGGCTCGTAGGTCGCGTCGCGCAGCGGCGAGCGCGAGACGAGGAGGTGCCGGCTCGCGTAGCCGAAGCGGCCGGCCGCCGCGGTCTCGACGCCGAGGTCGCGGTCGTCGAGCACCGTGAACTGCTCGGCCAGCAGGCCGGCGACGGCGTCGATGTCGCGCTGGACGTAGGTGATGACCCGCACGCCCACCTGGTCGGTGACGGCGACCATCGGGTCGACGCCCGGGCGCTCGTCGAGCACGCCGCGCGCCTTGCCGGCGAAGGAGGCGACCGACTTCGTGCGCCCGGTGACGCTCAGGTAGTTGATGCCGGCCTCGTCGATGGTGCCCGTGACGTCCTCGACGAACCGCTCGGTCGCGGGGACGAGGTTCGGGCGCAGCGCCGTGTAGGCGGCCACGGCGCGGTCGACGTGGCGCAGGGACATGGCGTCACTGTCCCACGTGCGGCGCCGGCGCCGCCGCACCCATGGGTGCGGGTGTCGGCGGCGCTCGACGACGTCCGTCCACGGGCCTCACCGCTCGAGCGCCGACGACCTCACCCACCCCGACCGTCCCGGCCGACCCGCCGGGTCACTCGTAGTCGATGGCCCCGGCGTCGACGATCTTGTTGCCGCTCCCGTCGAACATCACCGCGTGGTAGTCGTGTGCGCCGGCTCCCCGGTGGCGGTAGACGTAGGACGAGTAGGTGCCGTCGACCCGGACCGTCGTGTCCGAGCCGCCGTTGCGGGTGCGGATGACGAGCTTCATGTACTTGGGGATGCTCGCGTAGCGACCCCGGGCGTACAGGTACGCGTTGCCGGCCCGGTCGAACCCGGGGGCGCAGATCGTCGCGACGACGTTGCCTCCCCGCAGGAAGTTGTGCTGGTAGTAGGACGAGCCGCCGATCTTGCCCGCGCAGAAGCTCGCGGCCTGGGCCGGCGGCGCGGCGACGGTTCCCAGCCCGGCGGCCAGCAGGAGGCTGGTCGCGGCGGCGGAGCGCTTCATCATGATGGGTCCCCTCTGTCGGTTCAGGTGTAGAAGGTCTGCTTCTTCGAGTAGAGCCAGTTGCGGCTCGGGCTCTCCCAGCGCAGCTGCATGTCGTACAGCGCGTCCTCGCGGATGCTGAGGTTCCCGGTGCAGTACCGGCCCGCCCCACCCCTGTTCGATGCCGAGCGGATGGCGCGGTCGGGCTCCGACAGGCCGTAGTGGGAGGCGATCCCTACCTCGCCCCACGCGCCGGACCCCCCGTAGACGGTGACGCACAGGTTGTCCGTGAGGTCGTCCCACGTGGCCCGCACGACGACCGTGCCGTCGGCCTTCTTGAGCACCATCGTCTTGTCGTTGGCCGAGGCCGCACCCCCGCCCGCGATGACGAGCGAGGCCATCGTGGCGGTGGCCGCGACGGTCCGGATGATCCGTCTGTTCTTCATGGTGTCTCCGTTTCCGTGCCGACCGGCCACGCAGGCCGGCCGGCGGTCCTGATCAGGGCCAGAGGTTGGGGTTCTTGTCCGACCCGTAGCCGCCGTAGCGGGGACGCCGCTCGAGGTGCAGGTGGGCGCCGAAGGTCCGGCCGGTCTCGCCCGACCACCCGATGAGGTCGCCGGTCCGCACCCGGGCACCGTCGAACACGTTGCGCCGCGACAGGTGGCAGTAGCCCCAGTCGGAACCGTCGACGTTGTCGTTGATGAGGATCATCGTCCCGTAGGCCGAGCCCCAGTTCGCCCGGCCGGTGCGCACGTCACCACCGATGGTCGCGTACACCGGGGTGCCGACGGGGCAGCCGATGTCCACGCCGGTGTGGTACCCCGCCTCCCAGTTGCCGGGGATCCCGTAGGCGGCGGTGATGGGGTACCGGCTCGCGTTCTTGATGGGCCGGACGTACGACGCGGCCTGGGCGGCCGGGGCCGCGACTCCGGTGACGGCGAGCCCGGCGAGGGCCGCGCCCCCACCGAGCACGAGCCGGCGGCTGGGCGCGGTCGGGTCCTGCGAGTGCTGGTCACACATGGTGTTCTCCCGATGGTGGTCGTGACGGCGACCGCGGTCGGCGAGCCACAGCTCGTTCCTGCCGGTCCCCCTGGTGTGCTGGTCGGCTGGTGGGCCGACCACCCCTGCACGGGATCGACCCTCGCTCAGCTCGCTGCGACACCGCTGCGAAACCACTGCCGGGGGCCCGGACACCCGGACCGGTCCTCCGCCCAGCGTGGCCGACGGGCGCGAGCTGTCAGAAGCCGCCGTCGCGCGCCATGTTGTTGAACCGCGAGTAGTGACCCTGGAAGGCCAGCACGAGGTCGGCGGTCGGGCCGTTGCGGTGCTTGGCGACGATGACGTCGGCCTCGCCCTCGCGCTCGGGGTCGGAGCGGTCGCGGTGCAGGAGGATGACGACGTCGGCGTCCTGCTCGATCGACCCGGACTCACGCAGGTCGGACATCTGGGGGCGCTTGTCGGTGCGCTGCTCGGGGCCACGGTTCAGCTGGCTGATCGCGATGACGGGCACCTCGATCTCCTTGGCGAGGAGCTTCAGGGCCCGGGAGAACTCGGCGACCTCCTGCTGGCGCGACTCGACCTTCTTGCCGCTGGTCATCAGCTGGAGGTAGTCGATGACGATGAGCTTGAGGTTGTGCTGCTGCTTGAGCCGGCGCGCCTTGGCCCGGATCTCCATGAGCGACATGTTCGGGCTGTCGTCGATGAAGAGCGGGGCGTTGGAGATCTTCCCCATGATCCGCGCGAGCTTGGTCCACTGGTCCTGGTTCTTCAGGCCGCGCCGCAGGTCCTGGAGCTGGATGGTGGCCTCGGCGGAGAGGATGCGCATCGTGATCTCGGTGCGGCTCATCTCGAGGGAGAAGACCGCCGCGGCCATGTCGTGCTTGATGGCCGCCGCCCGGACGATGTCGATGCCGAGGGTGGACTTGCCGACCGCCGGACGGGCCGCGACGACGATCATCTGGCCCGGGTGCAGGCCGTGGGTCAGCGCGTCGAGCTCGAGGAAGCCGGTGGGCACGCCGATGAGGTCGTCGGTGCGGCCGGAGGCGGCCTCGATCTCCTCCATCGTCTCGTTGAGCAGCTCACCGAGCGCGTGGTAGTCCTCACCGCCGCGCTTCTCGGCGACCGAGTACACCTCGGCCTGGGCCCGGTTGACGATCTCGTCGATGTCGCCCTCGCCCTGGCCGTAGCCCATCTGCACGATGCGCGTGCCGGCCTCGACGAGGCGACGGAGCACGGCGCGCTCGTGGACGATCTCGGCGTAGTACCCGGCGTTGGCGGCCGTGGGCACCGACTGGATCAGCTGGTGGAGGTAGGCCTGCCCGCCGACCCGGGCGAGGTCGCCGCGCTTGGTCAGCTCGTCGGCGACGGTGATGGCGTCGGCCGGCTCACCGCGCCCGAAGAGGTCGAGGACCGCGTCGAAGATCGCCTCGTGGGCCGGCCGGTAGAAGTCGTGGGCCTTGACCTCCTCGAGGCAGTCGGCGATGGCGTCCTTGTCGAGGAGCATCGAGCCGAGGACCGACTGCTCGGCGTGGAGGTCCTGCGGGGGGACCCGCTCGTCGGGACGCTCCGAGGGTCCGGAGAACGCCTCGCTCAGCTCGGCGATGCTCACGCGTTGATCCCTTCACCGACTCGTCCAGGCCCCTGCTCGGGGCGGTCCGCACGCACACCGTCGGACCCGGGACAAGAGCACCAGAGAGCACCGACAACGAGATACCGGTGTCACCGTAGGACCTGCGTCGGGCACGACCAAGCGCAGCCGCCGAACGGCTGGGGACGAGGTGTGGACAACCTGGGGAAAACGCCGGGTGGGGTTGTGCACCGTCGGTGGAGAACCCTGTGGACACTCCACCCAGCGGGCTCTCAGCAGGCCGCTGACCTGCGACGACACCATCCACCGCCTGTGCGCCGGAGAAACTTTCGGGCGTGTCCCGGTCCACAGCGCCGCAGCGCGCGACCGGCGCCGACACGCCGTGCGAGGGCCGTTCGGTGGAGGGCGGCGGGCCCGTTGACACCGTTGTCCGCCTGACCTGTGCGCACGGCGAAGGGGCCCGCCGGCTCCGTCAGCCGGCCCGGCCGTAGCGTTCGGCGGCGCGTGCGCGGGCCTTGGCGGCCTCGACCTCGCGGTCCTTCGGGGGCGCCGCCGTGACGAGGGCGTCGAGCAGGTGCTGCGTCGCGTGCGCGACCTCCTCCACGGCGCGCGCGAAGGCCTCCTCGTTGGCCTGCGACGGCTTGGCCGACCCGCTGACCTTCCGGACGTACTGGAGGGCCGCGGCGCGGACCTCGTCGGTGGTGGCGGGCGGCTCGAAGTTGTGGAGCTGGCGGATGTTGCGGCACATGCCCTCCACGGTAGGCCGCGAGGCCCGCGAACGGCAGGGGTCAGGACAGCCTCACCTGCGATGTGGCCGGTTGCGCCGGTGAGGATGATGGAGGCCATGAGGACCGTGAGTCTCGAGCAGCTGGGCCGTCACCTCGCCGCACTCCCCGGGAAGCCTCGTGTCGTCGTCTCCGGCAACGTCGCCGTCCCGTGGGAGGCCGTCCGGACCCTCGACGCGAGCCGCGATGAGTACGTCATCCACGCCCTCAACGCCCCGCCGGGCATCCCGGACCGGCCCGGGGTCACCGCCGAGACGTGCTTCGTCGGCGGCGGGATGCGCCGGCACTCGAACCTCTCCTACGTGCCGAGCCGCCTCTCGCTCGTTCCCGTCCTCTACGGCGGGCCCCTCGCCCCGGACGTCGTCATCGTCCAGTGCGCGCCCGCACGCGACGGGATGTTCTCGCTCGGCATCGAGGTCAACGTGCTCCCCGCGGCCATCGAGGCCTGCCGGGCCCGCTCCGGGCTCGTCGTCGCCGTCGTCAACGACCGGATGCCGTACACGGGAGGTGACGCGCTGCTCGACGAGTCGGCGGTCGACCTCGCCGTCGAGGTCTCCGTGCCGGTCCCGTCGCACGCCCCGCTGACCCCCGACCCCGACAGCCAGCAGATCGGCGAGCGCATCGCCGCCCGGGTGCCGGACGGTGCGACCGTGCAGGCCGGCATCGGGGGCATCCCGGACGCGACGATCGGGGCGCTCGGCGACCGCCGCGGGCTGCGGGTCTGGACCGAGATGTTCTCCGACGGTGTCGTCGCCCTCGACCGGGCCGGTGCGCTCGACCCCGACCACCCGCTGACCACCTCGTTCCTCTTCGGCTCCCAGGACCTCTACGACTGGGTCGACGGCAACCCGCGCGTGCGGATGACCCGCACCGAGACGACGAACGACCCCGGGCTCATCGCGCGGCAGCGGGCGATGACGTCGGTCAACTCGGCCCTCGAGGTCGACCTGTTCGGGCAGGCCAACGCCTCGAGGATCAACGCGCGGATCCACTCCGGGTTCGGCGGCCAGACCGACTTCGTCGTCGGGGCACTGCACTCCCCGGGCGGCCAGTCCTTCATCGCCCTGCGGTCCTGGCACCCGAAGGCCGACTGCTCCACCGTCGTGCCCCTCCTCGACGAGCCCGTGACGAGCGTGCAGCAGAGCGCCGTCGTCACCGAGCAGGGCGTCGCCGAGCTCTACGGCTACGACCAGCGCGCGCAGTGCCGGCACATCATCCGCGACGCCGCCCACCCCGCCGTGCGCGACGAGCTGTGGGAGGAGGCCCGGGCGCTCGGTCTCGCCTGACGGCGAGCAGCGTTGCGGGACAGCCGTGTCCGACCTCGTCCAGGCGATCCGTGGCGTGCTGGCCGGGGCCGGGGACCCCGAGCGGGCCGTCGCCCAGCAGGCGTACATGAAGTCCGCGATGCCCTACCGCGGCCTCACCACCCCCGAGCTGCGTGCGGCCCTGCGACCACTGCTCACCGACGCCGACCTCGCACCCCGCGACCGCGCCGGCTGGGAGGCCGACGTCCGCTCCCTCTGGGACCGTGCCACGCACCGCGAGGAGCGCTACGCGGCCATCGAGCTCTCCGGCCACCGGTCGGCGCTCGCGTGGCAGGACCCGGACACGCTCGACCTCTACCGCCACCTCGTCGTCACCGGCGCCTGGTGGGACCTCGTCGACCCTGTGGCTGCCGACCGGGTCGGGCCGATCCTGTTGTCGCACAGGGCGGTCGTGACATCCACCATCCGCGAGTGGTCGGTGGCCGACGACCTCTGGACCCGGCGCACCGCCGTCCTCGCGCAGCTGAAGCACCGCTCCGACACCGACCTCGACCTCCTCACCGACGTCGTCGACGCCAACCTCGAGGACTCGCCGTTCGGACGGGAGTTCTTCGTGCGCAAGGCCATCGGTTGGGCCCTGCGGCAGCACGCGCGCACCGACCCGGAGTGGGTCGCAGCCTTCGTCGCCGCCCGCGGCGACCGCCTCTCCGGTCTGTCGCGGCGCGAGGCCCTCAAGCACGTCGCCGGCTGAGGCGTCACCGGGTGGCGCCGACGACCATCCACCGGTCGGTGCGAACCCGCATCCACATCAGGGTGCCGCGCACCGACATGAAGACGGTGAACGCGACCCAGAGCCACATCACGGCGTCGGAGGTGCCGCGCTCCGAGCCACCCTGGAGCAGCCAGTCACCAGCAAGGTGCACGGCGAGCACCACCGGCAGGTAGGCGACGAGGGTGACGAGCATGGCCCGGGCCAGCCAGCGCCCGTCCCCCGCCCCGATGAGCACGCCGTCGACGACGAAGACGAAGCCCGACAACGGCTGCCCGAGCGCGACGACGACGAGCCCGGCGGCGATGGCCGCCTGCACCTCCGGGTCCGGCGTGAACAGCGGGCCGACCCACGGCCGGGCCACGAGCAGGGCCAGCCCGAGGACCACCCCGCCGAGGATCCCCCACCGCACCATGACGCGGGTGGCCGCACGGGTCGTCGAGAGCTCACCGGCCCCGAGGGCTCGCCCGGTGATGGCCTGGGCCGCGATGGCCAGGGCGTCGAGGGCGAAGGTGAGGAAGGACCAGATGGTCGCCGTCACCTGGTACGACGCGAGCGGCACGTCGCCGAGCCCGGCCGCGACCCACGTCGTCACGACGAGAACGCCGCGCAGGGCCAGCGTGCGCACGAGCAGCGGGACACCCCCGCGCGCGGCGGCCAGCACCCGCCCCGGGTGCGCACGCAGCGGCACCCTGGTGCGTCGGGCCTCGCGGACGAGGACGACGACGAGCGCGGCCGCCATCCCGTTCTGGGCGATGACCGTGCCCCACGCCGACCCGGCGATGCCCCACCCGAGCCCATGGACGAACCAGATGGAGAGGACGGCGTTGGCACCGAACCCTCCGAGGGCCGCGACGAGCGGGGTCCGGGTGTCCTGGAGGCCGCGCAGCACCCCGGTCGTCGCGAGGACGACGAGCATCGCGGGCAGGCCGAACGCCGAGATGCGCAGGTAGGTCGTGGCCTGCTCGGCGACGGCCGCGGAGGCGCCGAACAGCCCGGCGAGCGGCCGGGCCGCCCCCGCCACGACCGCCGTCGTCAGGGCGCCGAGGCCGACCGCGAGCCACGTGCCGTCGATGCCGGCGGCCACCGCACCGGCCCGCGAGCCCGCACCGAGCTGGCGGGCGACGACGCTCGTCGTGCCGTAGGCGAGGAAGACGAAGACGTTCGCCGCGGTGAGCAGCACGGCACTCGCGACCCCGAGGCCGGCCAGCGGCTCGACCCCGAGCCGGCCGACGACCGCCGAGTCGACGAGGAGGAAGAGCGGCTCGGCGACCAGCGCGAGGAAGGCCGGGACGGCGAGGCGCAGGACCTCTCGGTGCTGGCCCGCCCCCGGTGTGCTCACGAACGGCACTCTCGCACGAGAAGACACCAGCAGGCGTACCCCGCGTGACCAATTGGTCGATCTGGGTACGCCCTTCTCACGGCCGGGCGTACCCCGCGTGACCAATTGGTCGATCTGGGTACGCGGCGCGCCCCGAGGACGGAGGAGGGCCCCGCCGGCGGCTGCCGACGGGGCCCTCGCTCACGGACGGGTCACTCCTTCGCGGCCGCGTCCTGGACGAGCACCGATCCGGTACCGAGCACGGCGCCCTCGGTCGAGACGAGGTTCATCTCGCCGAACAGCTGCCGACCCTCGGCAGCCGCCGCCTCGGGGGTGATCGAACCACTCACCGAGACCGACTGGCCACCGGCGAGGGTCACCGCACCGGACGGGACGTCGAGCGAGCCGAGGCCCGCGGCGAAGAAGACGTCCCGGTAGTCCAGCTCGGTGGTCCCGGCCGGGACCGCGTACCCGTCGACCTGCACGGTGTACGTGCCGGGCTCCGGGTCGGCGATCGACACGGCCTCCTCGGAGTCACCGTCCGCGGCCTGCCCCACGACGTTGCCGGCCTCGTCGAGGACGTACAGGTCGAGGTCGGCCGACAGGTCGGAGGTGTTGCCGATCACCGCGTCGAACCGGGTCGCGCCCTCGGGGACGACGACCGTGTACTCGAGCACGTCACCCTCGGCGATGCTGGGACGCTCGGTGTGCGCCGAGCCCAGCGGACCGCCCTTGGGCGTGACCGTCACCGGACCGAAGTCGTTCTTGACGGTCCACGAGACGGGGCTGGCCTCGCCGGTGGTCGCCGCGACGGTCTGGGTGGCCGGGTCGACCGTGACGCCCTGGACGGCGGCCGTCAGCTTGTACGGGTTCTCCAGGAACGGAGAGGTCCGCCGCGACTCCACGAGCAGCTCCCACACGCCCGGCATCGGGTTGGCGTAGGCCCGCGAGCTCGGCTTGCACGTCGCCGGGTCGCTGTAGTTCGTGTAGCAGAACGGCGTCGACGTGTTGTCGACCGGGACCCCGTACGGGTTGAACGCGATCCAGCGGACCTGGCTCTTCGTGGCGATGCCCGACAGGTTGACCTGGAGGGCCTTGGCGCCCTCGGGCACCGTGACGAACACGCGCTTGAAGAGGTTGCGCTCCACCTTGCCGGAGGTCGACGTCGAGTACGACGGCTTCGCCAGGTCGGTGGACACGACGACCGCCAGCATCACGCGGTGGTCGACGAGCGGGGTCTTCGGGTCGTCGATCTCGAGGATCGCCGAGTGCAGGCCGGTCGTGCGCGGCCTCGCCGTGACGGCGACGTCGGAGGCACGGCCCTGGCGGAGCGACACGGACTTCGGCGCCGTGAAGGTGCCGTCGTTGCCGACGATCCGGACCTTGTGGCTCACCGAACCCGAGGCCCGCGAGGTGCGGGTGACCTTCACCGGGTAGGTGCGGCTCTGGCCGACCTTCTGGCCACCGGAACCGGCGGCGCAGTCGTTGTACACGCCGGTGCCGCGGTCGGGCGTCGCGAGGAAGTCCGAGAGCACGGTGCAGACCGGGGCCGAGGCCGTGTAGTCCACCGTGGTCGGGTCCTTGCGCAGCAGCTTCCAGGCGCCGGGGACATCGAGCTGCCCGGTGCCCTGACCCGCGGCCTCGAGCGACTTCTGGTAGTCGGCCGAGGTGTACAGCGACTCACGGAGCTGCTTCGGCGTGATCGGCGTCCCGGTCTGGAAGCCGGCCGAGAGCAGGAGCGCGGCCGAGCCGGCGGCCTGCGGCGAGGCCATCGAGGTGCCGTTGAACATCGCGTAGCCGATGGGCAGGACGTAGCCGGCCTCGGCGAGGTCGGGCTGCTTCAGCCACTGGGGCACGGTCGAGATGGCCGAGCCGGGCGCCATGATGTTCGGCTTGAAGCCACCGTCCTCACGCGGACCGCGCGAGGAGTAGTTGTGCAGCGCGAGCCTGCTCGAGACACCCGAGCCGTAGTTCGCCGCCCAGGTCTTCTTGCTGATCGAGGACGCGACGCTCACGACGTCGGTGGCCACGGACGGGTCACCGATGGTGTTGATGCCCGCGCCGCTGTTGCCGGCGGAGATGAACAGCTGGACGCCGTAGACGTCGATCAGCCGGTCGTAGAGCTCCGCCCGCGCGTTGTTGGCGTCGTTGAGGGCCGGGAGGCCACCGATCGACATGTTGACGACGTCGACGCCGCGGTTGGCGACGAGGTCGACCATGCCGTCGGTGAGCGCCGCGTTGGTGCAGCCGCCACCCCAGGTGCAGGCGCGCGAGGAGACGACCTTCGCGCCGGGGGCCTGGCCGTCCATCTTGCCGCCGAAGAGGCTGTGCCCGGCCGCGATGCCCGCGACGTGCGAGCCGTGGGCGTCCTCGACGATGCCGATGTTCACGAAGTCGGCCGTGCCGGGGAGGCCTGCCGGCGCGAGGCTGACGTCCTCGCGGTACTCGACCGTGAAGGGCATCCGCTCGACGACCTCGGTGGCCGGGTTGTCGGTCCCGAAGTGACCGTACTGACCGGCCTCACGGTAGGGGCGCATCTTCTCGTCGGCCGAGAACGTACGGTCCTGGTTCGCGTCGACCCAGATGTCGTGGCTGACGGGGTTGTAGAGCACGCCGAAGACGTCGGTCGTGTCACCGTCGCGGTTGACGTCACCGCCGGGCTCGCTGCCCGCGGTGATCGACTCCGAGAAGCGGTTGACCTGGTAGCTGCCCGCCGGCGCCGTCCACGTCGCTCCGGCGTAGGTGAACGACGGCCCGGAGACCGCGGTGAGCATGGCGCGCCAGGTGGCGTCACCGTCGAGCAGCGGGTCGGTGGCGGTGACCCAGTCGACGATCTTGCGCTCGCCGGTCGAGGTCTCCTGCAGGGCCGGGTGGTCGAGGTCGACACCCGAGTCGATGACACCGATGGTCACGCCGCGGCCGTCCCACTTCGGGTTGGCCTTCTTGAAGTCCACCGAGCCGGTCTCGTCGGTCGGCATGTAGGGGTTGGCGTCCGGGGTGCGCTTGCCGGGGCCCGGGTAGGCCTTGACCTTGGCCCCCTTGCCCTCGACGCCCGGCGCCGGGAGCTTGACGGTCTCGTCGAGGTCGACGGCGTCGACCCGCGAGAGCGCAGCGACCTTGGTGACGGCCGACGTCGGGACGCTGGCCCGCACGTAGCCGACCTTGTCGTTGGTCATACCGACCCAACCGCCCTGTGCGCGAATGGAGTCGGCGACGGACTTCGTCGTGCCCTTCTCGACCGCGAGGATGACGGTGACCCGCTTCGTGCCGTCGGCCTTGGCGTCCTCGAGCAGCTCGACGTCGTGCTGGCCGAGCTTCTGCTCCGTCGCGGTCGTGCCGGGGTCCTTCACCTCCTCGGTCTGGAGGGTGGCCTGCGGTGCCTTCTCGACCGGGACCTTGGGGTCCGTCGCCGTCGCGCCGGCGGCGGTGGCCGTCCCGAGCGAGGTGGTGGTGAGTGCTGCTGCGGCGAGGGCCGCGAGCGCGATGCGCCCGGACCTGCCGTGGAGGGGATGTCTCATCGGTGTCCTGTCTTCCCGCGACACAGCTCTGCCCTGCGTCTGACAGCGGTGGCGACAGGCAACCACGCCGACGCCGCCTTGGGAATGGCAAGGGACGCACCAATTGCAGTCCTTACCGTCCCTTTACCCTTCGGCCGGAGGACTTCCGGCGCCGATCGGCTCAGGTACCGGACACGAGGGCCACGGCGGCCTCGCGCCGTGGATCGCCCGCCGCCAGCAGCCTGCCGTCCTCCTGGCGGTAGGCCGCCCCCACCCCGCCGAAGTACATCGAGAGGGCCCCGTGGTCGGTGGCCCGCAGGCCGGCGGCGTGCACCGCGGCCGTGATGGCGGGGTCCGACTCGTGCTCGACGACCGGGTGCCCGCCGTCGTCGAAGCGCACGTGGACGCGGGGCGCCTCGATGGCGGTCCGCAGGTCGGCGCCGTGGAGGCAGCCCTGGCCGAGCACCTGCATGAGGGCCGTCGTGATGCGGTCGGCCCCGGGCGACCCGACGGCGATGACCCGGCCGTCGCCGGTGCGGCCGGTGGTCGGCGCCATGTTGGAGGCCAGCCGCGTGCCCGGCGCCAGCGTGTGCAGGCCGAGGCGGTTGAGCTCGGGCTCGCCGAGGGCGTTGTTGAGCAGCATCCCGGTACCGGGCACCGTGATCCCGGCGCCGTAGCCGGCGGACATCGTCACGGCGCAGGCCAGCCCGTCGGCGTCGACGGTCGACACGTGCGCGGTCGAGGCCGAGGTCGGCAGCCCGGCGAGCCCGTGCCGGTCGACGGCGGCGAGCAGGGCGTGCCCGGCGGCGTCGAGGTCGGTGGCGACGTCGTGCACCTCGAGGCGGTAGCGCAGCACGGCCTGCTGGACGGTGAGGACGTCGGCCCAGTCGTAGTCCCCGTGCCGGGCGAGCTCGCCGAGCATCACCGCGAGCATCGGGCCCCCCACCGAGGGCGGCGGGTTGACCGCGAGGTCCCAGTCGCCGACCCTGCGCCGCAGCGGCGTCCGCTCGACCGGCGCGACGGCCTCGAGGTCGGCAGCGGTGACCAGACCGTCGTGCGCGGCCATGTCGGCCACCATCGCCCGCCCGACCTCGCCGGTCGTGAGCACCGAGGCCCCACGCTCCCCGACGAGGGCGAGCACGTCGGCGAGCATCGGGTTGGTCGCGACGTCACCGGCCCGCAGGGGCGTGCCGTCGGGCCGGGTGACCACGCCGTGGGCCTCGGGGTCGGGACCGAAGAGGGTGCCGGCGACGAAGCCGAGGTAGCGGGCGGCGGCGCCGCCCATCGGGTAGCCGCCCCGGCAGGCGGCGACCGCGGGGGCGACGACGTCGGCCCACGGGGTGGCGCCGAAGCGCCGCACGGCGTCCTCGCACGCAGCGGCGGCCAGGGGGGTGGCGACCGAGCCGTGGCCGGCGAACATCGTCACGCCGCCGCCGTACTCGGTGTACACCTCGCGTACCCCGCGCCCGAAGGCCTCGCGGGGCAGGCCACGGCCAGGCATCTCGACGTTGCCGTCGACGACGACGGGTTCGCCGTCGGCGGCCCAGACCGAGACGAAGGCGCCCCCGCCGAGCGAGACGATGCCCGGCTCGGTGGCCATCGCGGCGAGCGCCGCGGCCACGGCGACGTCGACCGCGTTGCCCCCGGCGCGCGCGACCTCCCGGCCGGCCGCCAACGACACCGGGCCGGTCGCCGCGAGCGCCACCTCCGCCATGACCGCGATCCTGCCACCGCCCTGCGCCGGCCCGTCGCGGACGTCCGCGACCGGGCGGTAGCGTTCGGGGGCATGACCCGCCCGCCCCTCGCCATCGTCGCCGGCACCGGGTTCTACGACCTCGAGGCGCTCGAGGACCGCGTCGAGGAGACCGTCGACACCCGCTGGGGCCCGGCCCGGGTCACCCGCGGCCACTGGCACGGCCTGCCCGTCGTCTTCCTCACCCGGCACGGTCCCGGCCACACGGTGCCCCCGCACCTCGTGAACTACCGCGCGAACATCCGCGCGCTGGCCGACCTCGGGTGCGAGGACGTCGTCGCCGTCAACGTCACCGGCTCGATCGACCCCGAGCTCGTGCCCGGCGACCTGCTCTGCCTCGACGACTTCCTCGACCTCACCCGCCAGCGGCCGCTGACCTTCTTCGACGGCAGCGGCCCCGAGGGCGTGGTCCACGTCGACGTCGGCCGGCCCTACCACCCGGAGCTGCGCCGCGAGCTGCTCGAGGCCGGCGCCGCCGCCGGGCACCCGCTGCGCGACGGCGGGGTCTACGCAGCGTTCGAGGGGCCGCGCTTCGAGACCGCCGCCGAGATCCGGCTGGCCCGGCTCGCCGGCGGCGACGTCGCCGGGATGACCGGCGTGCCCGAGGTCGTCCTCGCCCGCGAGGCCGGCCTGCGCTACGCCGCCGTCGCGCTCGTCGTCAACCCCTGCACCGGGGTGGGCGACGCCGACGAGCCGATCACCATGGCCGAGATCGACGCCGTGCTGGCCCGCAGCCGCGACGCGGTGCTCGCCGTCCTCGACGAGCTCGTCCACACGCGCGCCACCTTCGCCGACTCCGACGCCGACGACGCCGACGACACGGACGCCTCCGACGACACCGACGGGGAGGACGCCGGATGAGCCGGGTCGTCATCGAGCACGCCTCCCACGTCGTCACGGTCGACGACACCGACACCGTCCTCACCGACACCACGGTCGTCGTCGAGGACGGCGTCGTCACCGAGCTGCGCCCCGCCTCCGACCGGTCGGTCGACGCCGACACGGTGCTCGACGGCCGCGGCCGGCTCGTGATGCCGGGGCTGGTCAACCTGCACACCCACCTGCCGATGACGCTCCTGCGCGGCCTCGCCGAGGACGTCGACCTCCAAGGCTTCCTCACCCGGGTCTGGGCGGCAGAGGGCGCGGTGATGGACCCCGCCACCGTCGAGCTCGGCGCCTCGCTCGGGGCGCTGGAGTCGCTGCTCGGCGGCTGCACGACCCAGCTCGACATGTACTTCCACCACGAGGCGGCGCACCGGGGCGCGGTCGCCGCGGGCAGCCGGCACGTCATCGGGCCGGTCTTCATGGACGGCCCCGGCCCCGACGGCCTCGCGTGGGAGGAGCGCATCGCGCTGATGCGGGCCTGGCCCGGGGCGCTGGCCGCGCTCGGCGGGCCGGAGGTCCCGGTCCCGGCGATGCCGCACGCCACCTACACCTGCTCGCCCGAGCACCTCGCCGAGGTCGCCACGGTCCTGCGCGAGGTCGGTGCCGGGCGCCGCCTGCTGCTGACGACCCACGTCTCGGAGAACGCGGCCGAGAACGCCGACGTCCTCGACCGGTACGGCATCAGCCCGACGGCGGTCCTCGAGCAGGCCGGCTGGCTCACCGGAGAGGTCCCGTTCGTCGCCGGCCACGGCGTCCACCTCAGCCCGGCCGACCGCGGCCTGCTCGCCACCGCCGGTGGCGCCGTGGCCCACTGCGCCGGCTCCAACCAGAAGCTGGCCAGCGGTGCGCTGCACTGGGAGGAGGTGCACGACGACGGGGTCTGCCTCGGCATCGGCACCGACGGCTGCTCCTCGTCCAACGACCTCGACATGTGGCAGGCGATGCGCCAGGCAGCGCTGCTCGCCCGGCTGACCAGCGGGCGCCCCGACGTCGCCAGCGCCCACGAGGTGCTGCGGGCGGCCACCGCCGAGGGCGCCCAGGCCCTCGGGCTCGGGGACCTCGTCGGCTCGGTCGAGGTCGGCAAGCGGGCCGACCTCGTCGTCCTCGACCTCGAGCGCCCGCACCTCACCCCCGTCCACGACGTCCACGCGCTGCTCGTCTTCGCCGCCGGTCGCTCCGACGTCACCGACGTCCTCGTCGACGGCGAGGTCGTGGTCCGGGGCGGTCGCAGCACCCGGCTCGACACCGCCGACCTCCTCGCCCGGGCCCGCGAGCGCGGCGCCACGGCACGCGAGGCCGCCCGAGCCGCCGCGGAGGCGTCGTGAGCAGCCTGCCGGTCATCGAGCCGCCCGCCGAGAGCGCGGAGGAGGTCATCGAGCGCCTGGGGATGGTGCCGATCCCCGAGGAGGGCGCCTGGTACGTCTCCGGGCCGCGCACCCAGGGCCTCAACGCCATCACCGTCCTGCTCACCAACCAGCCGGACGGCTTCTCGGCGATGCACCGCCTCACCATCGACGAGGGGTGGCAGTGGCTGGCCGGCGACCCGGCGGCGCTGCTGCGCCTGCGGCCCGGGGGATCCGGCGTCCTCAACTACGTCGGCGAGGAGCACGCCCAGGTCCTCGTCCGGAAGAACACGTGGATGGGCGCCACGACCCTCGGCCACTGGACCCTCCTCTCCTGCTGGTGCGCACCCGCGTTCCGTCCCGAGCACTTCGAGCTCGGCGACCGGGACGCCCTCACCGCGGAGTACCCCACCTTCACCACCGAGATCTCGACCCTGACCCGCGACGTGCCGGTCGGGCGGATGCGGTGACCGCCCTCGTCACCGGGGCGAGCGGCGGCCTGGGCCGCGCCGTCGCGGTGGCGCTGGCCGGCGCCGGCCACGACGTCGGGGTCCACTACCGCGGGGACGCCGAGGGTGCGGCCGAGACGGTGCGCCAGGTCGAGGCGACCGGTCGCCGCGGCACCGCCCTCCACGCCGACCTCGCCGTCGCGGACGCCGCCGCGCTCGACCGCACGGTCGAGGACCTGTTGGGCCGGTGCACCGGCGCCGTCGGCGACCCGTCCGTCGTGGTGCTCAGCGCGGCCCCCCAGGACCACGTGGTGTGGGACGAGCTCGACACCGCGGCGTGGGACACCCACCTCGTCGGCGGGCTGCGGCCGACCGCCGCCCTGCTGCGAGGGGCGGCCGCCCGGATGGCGGGCGAGGGGGTCGTCGTGGTCGTCGGCTCGGTCGAGGGGGTGCGGGCCACCGCGGCCGGCGCCGCCTACGGCGCCACCAAGGCCGCCCTGCACCACCTCGTCGCGACCTCGGCGCAGGTGCTCGGGCCGCGGGGGGTCCGGGTGGTCGGGGTGGCGCCCGGGCTCGTCGACCGCGAGGGCCTCGAGGAGGACTGGCCCGAGGGGGTCGCCCGGTGGCGCGCCGCCACGGCGCTCGGGCGAGCGGTGACCCCGCGCGAGGTGGCCGCGACCATCGCCTTCCTCGCCTCAGGAGACGCCTCGGGCATCACCGGCACCACCGTCACCGTCGACGCGGGATGGTCCGCGCACCCCGCGTGGTGACCCGGGCGAACCGCTCGGTAACGACCCCGCAACGAAGCCGTGGCGCATGCGGCAGGGGCCTGTTCTGCCCGTAGCATCTGCTCGTCTGACCCGTCCTCTTGAGGAGATCCTCCATGAAGTCTCGTTACCTCGTCGCGGTCCCCGCGGCGCTCGCCCTGGCCCTCGCGGGCTGTGGCGGCTCCACCGGCACCAGCGGCGGCAGCACCGACACCGGCTCGGCCGCCGCGGGCGCCCCGACCGATGACTCGAAGTGCGCCGACGCCGCGGTGTTCTGCATCGGTCTGGTGACCGACACCGGCAAGGTCGACGACAAGTCGTTCAACCAGTCCGCCCACGAGGGCGCGATGGCCGCCGCCGAGCAGGCCAAGGGCTTCTACAAGTACATCGAGACCCAGGACGCGAAGGACTACGCCGCCAACATGGCGCAGTTCACGAACAAGAAGTACGACGTCGTCGTCACCGTCGGCTTCCTCATGACCGAGGCCACCGCGGCGGCCGCCAAGGGCACGCCCACCACCAAGTTCATCGGTGTCGACCAGGGCTACGACGCCGCTGCCGTCACCGAGAAGAACATCACCGGCCTGATCTTCCCCGAGGACCAGGCGGGCTACGGCGCCGGCTACCTCGCGGGCCTGATGACCAAGACCAACAAGCTCGGCCAGGTCCTCGGCCTCGAGATCCCCCCGGTCCAGAAGTTCGCCAAGGGCTTCGAGGCGGGCGCCAAGGCCGCCAACCCGGGCGTCACCGTCTCCACCGTGTACCACCCCGCCGGTGACAACGCGTTCAACGACCCGGTGTGGGGTGCCGGCGAGGCCAAGAAGCAGCTCGCCCAGGGCGCGGACATCATCTTCGGCGCCGGCGGCAACACCGGCAACGGCGCGCTCCAGGAGGTCGCCAAGGCCTCCGGTGCGGGCACCGACAAGTTCTGCATCGGTGTCGACACCGACCAGTGGGACACCGTCCCGGCCGCCCAGCCGTGCCTCGTCACCTCGGCGATGAAGCTCATCACCGAGGGTGTCACCGAGACCGCGCTCCTGGCCAAGGACGGCGAGTTCGCGGGTCTGCAGACCCTCGGCAAGGCCGGTCTCGCGCCGTACCACGACTTCGACTCGGTCGTCCCGGCCGACGTCAAGACCAAGGTCGACGAGGTCGTCAAGCAGATGGAGGCGGGCACGCTGAAGACCGGCGTGACCCTCTGACCGAGACGGCCACCGGTCACCGCGCGTGACCGTCGCCGTCGACGAGGGGGCGGGCATCCCACGGGTGCCCGCCCCCTCGCACGTCCGGCCCCGGCCGGTCGGGCGCCGGACTGGCAGAACGTGCCCACGCCACCGGCCACGATCGGGCACCCCCGCACTTCCGCCCACGCGGACCGCACGCCAGACTGTGGGCACCCGAGCCATTGGAGACCCATGTCCGAGACCAGCACGGCAGCGCAGCCGTCGCCGCCCGCGGGGCCCGAGCCCCGCGAGCCGCGTGACCGCGGCGGCCTGCTCGCCTACCTCATCGGCCACCAGAGCGGCGTCGTCATCGTCGTCGCCCTCGTCATCTCGCTCCTCGTGGGCGCGGCGCTCATCCGGTACCAGGGGGTCAGCCCCTGGTTCGCGTACGAGACGCTCATCCGCGAGGCGCTGGTCGTCGACGGGTCCCTGACCCGCACGCTGCAGAAGACGGCGCCGCTGGTCCTCACCGGGCTCGCGGTCGTCCTCCCGCTGCGTGTCGGGCTGTTCAACATCGGTGGCCAGGGCCAGTTCGCCACCGGCGCGATCATGGGCGCCTGGGTCGCCTACGTCGCGGGCGGCGCGGGCTTCCTCGGCGCACTCCTCGGGATGGTCGCCGGCCTCGTCTTCGGCGCCCTCGTCGGCATCATCGTCGGTGTCCTCAAGGCCTGGCGCGGTGTGCACGAGGTCATCTCGACGATCATGCTCAACTACATCGTCGCCGGGGTCACCTTCTGGCTCGTCGTCGACGGCCCCTTCGAGGCCGAGAGCTCGAAGACCAGCGGCATCCCGCAGACCGAGCTGATCCCCGAGCAGGCGCAGATCGGCGCCCTCGCCGGCATCCCCATCGGCTTCATCATCGCCGTCGTCCTCGCGGTGGCCTGCTGGTGGATGCTCAGCCGCACCACGCTCGGCTTCAAGTTCAACACCGTCGGCGCCAACAAGAGCGCCGCCGGCTACGCGGGCATCTCCATCTCGAAGATCACCGTGCTCTCGATGGCCCTCGGCGCCGGCCTGGCCGGTCTCGGTGGCGCGCTCGAGGCCGAGGGGACGCTGTACCGGTACGAGCCGGCCATCGTCGGCACGCTCGGCTTCGACGGCATCACCATCGCGCTGCTCGCCCGGGCCAACCCGCTCGCGACGATCCCGGCGGCCTTCCTCGTCGGCATCCTGCGCACGGGCGCGGCCGGCCTGCAGTTCAACACCGGCATCGCCCCGGAGATCGTCGACGTGCTGCTCGCGATCATCCTGCTCATGGTCTCGATCCCGGTCCTCGGCAAGTGGCTCTTCCGCAGCCGCGCCGACAAGGTGAGCGTCGCCTCGACGAGCTGGGGGAACTGACATGGGTGCCTGGGTCGCCAAGAACCGGACGACGCTGACCATCGGGGTCGCCGTCCTCGTCGCGGCATACGTCTTCTACTACGCGAAGAACGACATCGCCCCGTCGATGTTCGGCGCCGCGTGGGGCTACGCCATCCCGCTCGTGCTCGCGGCGCTCGTCGGCGTCATCGGCGAGCGCTCGGGCGTGGTCAACATCGGCATCGAGGGCCAGATGCTCCTCGCCGCCTTCGCCGGCTTCTTCGGGGCCGCGTTCAGCGGCTCGATGATCGTCGGCATCCTCGCGGGCATCGGCACCGGCCTCATCGCCGGCGGCTTCCTCGCCTGGACGACGGTGCGCTGGCGGATGGACCAGATCATCGCCGGCGTCGTGCTCAACATCATCGCCACCGGCATCACGTCCTTCTACCTCAAGTCGGGCGAGATCCTCCCCGGGGTCATCCCCAACGTCGACGTCCCGCTGCTCTCGGAGATCCCGCTCATCGGCGAGACCTTCTTCGGGGGCCGCAGCGCCATCGCGCTCGTCGCGATCGTCGCGGCGGTCGCCGTGCACCTCGCGCTCTTCCACACCCGGTGGGGCCTGCGCACCCGCGCGGTCGGCGAGTACCCGTCGGCCGCCGACACCGCCGGCATCAACGTCGAGCGGCTGCGCCTCGTCAACGTCACGCTCGCCGGGTCGCTCGCCGGCCTGGCGGGCGTGTACCTCTCGATGGACGCCTCGGCCTCCTTCGAGCGGGGCATCACCGCCGGCCGCGGCTTCCTCGCCCTGGCCATCATGATCATGGGAGCCTGGCGGCCGCTGCGGGCCTTCGTCATGGCCCTCTTCTTCGGCTTCGTCAACGCCGTCGCCTCCCAGCTCCAGCAGTCCGGGCTGGGCCAGGGCGAGGGCAGCGGGTTCGTCCACTACGTCGTCGACGCCGTGACCGCGCCGCAGATCCTCGGCACCCTCCCGTACGTCGCCACGCTCGTCGTGCTCGCCGTGGCCGCCGGACGGGTCAGGGCACCGGCGGCGGTCGGCCAGCCCTACGTCAAGAAGGACCAGTGATGAGCAACCAGACGCCCGAGGTCCCCGACGTCCACGTCGACCCCGACGCCGCCGTCGGCGCCCACCTCGACACGAGCGAGGAGCACCTCGCGGCGGTCGTCACCAACGAGGAGATCCTCGCGCTGCCGCCCGAGCAGTCCGGCTTCGGCGAGGGCAACGTCGGCGAGGTGCTGCTCGACATCGCCGGGCTCTCGAAGTCGTTCGGCTCGGTGAAGGCCAACCGCGACATCACCCTCAACGTGCGGCGCGGCGAGATCGTCGCCCTGCTCGGCGAGAACGGCGCCGGCAAGTCGACCCTGGTCAACCAGATCTTCGGCCTCATCACGCCCGACACCGGCACGGTGACGATCAAGGGTGACGCGACCCCCATCAAGGACCCCCGCGACGCCATCGCCCGCGGCATCGGGATGGTCCACCAGCACTTCCAGCTCGTGCCGGTCATGACCGTCGCCGAGAACATGGTGCTCGGGCACGAGACGACGCGCGGCGGTGGTGTGCTCGACCTCGAGGCCGCCCGGGTGCTGGTCCGCGAGCTGTCGGCCAAGCACGGGCTCGCCGTCGACCCCGACTCCGAGGTCGAGGACCTTCCGGTCGGCACGCAGCAGCGCGTCGAGATCCTCAAGGCGCTCTCGCGCAAGGTCGACCTGCTCATCCTCGACGAGCCGACGGCGGTGCTCACGCCCCAGGAGACCGACGAGCTGCTCGCCGTCATGAAGGAGCTCGCGAACTCGGGCACCTCCATCGTCTTCATCACCCACAAGCTGCGCGAGGTGCTCGCCGTCTCCGACCGGGTCTACGTGCTGCGCCAGGGCGCGGTCGTCGGCGAGGTCGCGACGAAGGACACCGACGCCCGTGGCCTCGCGACGATGATGGTCGGCCGCGAGGTCGTCCTGTCCATCGAGAAGACCCCGGCGACTCCCGGCGAGACGGTGCTCGAGGTCGAGGACCTGCACGTCATCGACGACCGCGGGCTCGGTGCCGTCAACGGGTTCTCGCTGTCGGTGCGCGCAGGCGAGATCGTCGGCGTCGCGGGGGTCGAGGGCAACGGCCAGCGCGAGCTCGTCGAGGCCCTCGCCGGGATGCGCAAGGTCGTCTCCGGCCGGATGGCCCTCGGCTCGCTCGACCTGACCCGGGCCAACCCGCACCAGACCCACCACGCGGGCGTCGGGCACGTCCCCGAGGACCGCGAGAAGCACGGCCTCGTCGGGGCGTACTCCATCGCCGACAACCTCGTGCTCAACGAGTTCGACCAGGCGCCGTACGCGAAGACCGGTGTGCGACAGTTCGATGCGGTCCGCGCGAACGCCGAGCGGCTGCGCGAGGAGTTCGACATCCGGTCCTCGGGCGTCATGCAGTCGGCGGGGTCGCTCTCGGGCGGCAACAAGCAGAAGGTCGTCGTCGCGCGCGAGATGTCCTTCAAGCCCAAGCTGCTCATGGCCGCCCAGCCGACCCGCGGCGTCGACGTCGGCTCGATCGAGTTCATCCACCGGCGGATCGTCGAGGCCCGTGACGAGGGCGCCGCGGTGCTGCTCGTCTCGGCCGAGCTCGACGAGATCCTCTCGCTGTCGGACCGGATCGCCGTCGTGCACGGTGGCGCGGTCGTCGCCGAGATGGACGCCGAGGACGCCGACCGCACCGAGATCGGCCGGCTGATGGCGGGCGACCACTGACCCCCGCCCTTCTCGACTGACTGCGCAGTCGGCGTTCAGGGACGGAGCTCGCGGCGGTGGTCGGGGAGGCGGCGGGTGACCCGGCGCCGGTCGAGGTCGGTGCACACCGCGAGCGCCACGCGGCGGGAGGTGGCCAGCGCGTCCTTGGCCTGCGCGAGGGTCCACGGCTGGTCGAGGTCGGCGAGCCGGCGCCCGGCCTCCTCGAGGGCACCGGGCAGCAGGACCACGTCCGGTCCCGGGCGGACCAGCCGGCCGGCGCGCACGGCCGCGGCGAGCACCCGCTCGTCGAGGCCGAGGTCGGCGAGCTCGGGGCGGGTCGGGGCGTCATAGGGGTCGGCCTCGAGCCGGTGCTCCAGGGCGCGAACGGCGTGCTCGTGGGGCCCGAGGTCGGCGGCGGCGGGGAGGGCGAGGCGCCCGGTGGCGACGTCGAGACCGGCCCGGGTGGCGGCCTCGACGACGAGCTCGGGCGGGACGTCGTGCTCGTGGGCGACGGCGGCCAGCGGGGGCCCGGGGTCGGTCGCATCGGCGGCGCGGGCCTGCTCGGCGGACGTCCGCAGGTCGGTGGTGAGCCGGTCGAGGAGGGCACGGTCGACCAGGTGGCCCGCCACCCGGAGCACCTGGTCGTCCGCTCCGGAGGCCGGACCATCCCCTCCCGCGCCCACGAGCCCGAGTCGTCGGGCGTGGTCGACGGCGAGCACACCCCGCCGGCGCACCGCTCCCGCGAGCCCGGTCGGGTCGTCGGCGAGCGCGCTCGCCCGGCGGGCCGCCGACCCGCGTCCGCGCAGGGCCGGTGGGTCGGGGTCGAGCACCGTGACTCCGGCGACCACGAGGTGCCGGCCGGGGTCGCGGAGCACGGCGCGGTCGCCGACCGAGAGCGGGACCGCGGCGTCGAGGGCCAGCCGGACCAGCCGGGGACCCAGGGGCCGCACCCGCACCGGCACCGCCCCGGACCCGACGTGCAGCACGGCGTGGGTCGGCGCGTCCAGGTCACGGTCGGCGGCGACGTCGACGAGCCGG
>JAESFK010000242.1_pt1 | contig 35517 bp, 38 predicted proteins | sample 9269391 | NCBI WGS metagenome assembly JAESFK01 (sample SAMN14506231, study PRJNA617097) | algae metagenome | isolation source: Drouetiella hepatica UHER 2000/2452 and co-occurring heterotrophs from... | place: Slovakia: Slovak Paradise National Park, Hrabusice, Kosice Region | collected 2000-01-01
CGGCGACGTCGTGCGCGTCCCGCACCCAGGAGGGTCGGCCGACGAGCACGACCCGGCCGTCCACGACACCCCGGACCCCGAGCCCGGCGGTCGAGGAGAAGTCCTCGACCCCGGGCAGCCGGCCCTCGACGAGGTCGCGCGCCCCGTCGGCCACGGCCCGGGCGATCGGGTGCTCCGAGGCACCCTCGACCGCGCCGGCCAGGCGGGCGACCTCGTCCCGCTCCTCCCCCGGGGCGGGCACGACCTCGACGAGCCGCATCCGTCCGCTCGTCACGGTGCCGGTCTTGTCGAGGACGACGGTGTCGACGACCCGGGTCGACTCCAAGACCTCCGGACCCTTGATGAGGATGCCGAGCTGCGCCCCGCGACCGGTCCCGACGAGCAGGGCGGTCGGCGTGGCGAGCCCCAGAGCACAGGGGCAGGCGATGATGAGCACCGCGACCGCGGCCGTGAAGGCCGCCGCCGCCGGGTGTCCCAGGAGCAGCCAGACGGCGAGGGTCGCCAGGGCCAGGACGATGACGACCGGCACGAACACAGCCGAGACGCGGTCCGCGAGCCGCTGAACCTCCGCCTTGCCGCTCTGCGCGTCCTCGACGAGCCGCGCCATCCGGGCGAGCTGGGTGTCGGACCCGACCCGGGTGGCCCGCACGACGAGCCGGCCGCCGGCGTTGACGGTGGCGCCGACGACGGCGTCCTCCGGACCCACCTCCACCGGGATCGACTCCCCCGTGAGCATGGACGCGTCGACCGCCGACGTCCCGGACTCGACGACGCCGTCCGTGGCGACCTTCTCACCGGGCCGGACGACGAACCGGTCCCCCACCGCGAGGTCCGACACGGGGATCCGGACCTCGGCCTCGTCCGTTCCGGCGCCGCGGAGCACGGCGACGTCCTTGGCGCCGAGGTCGAGCAGCGCGCGCAGCGCCGCGCCCGAGTCCCGCTTGGCCCGCGCCTCGAAGTACCGCCCGGCGAGGATGAAGACCGTGACCGCCGCCGCGACCTCGAGGTAGAGGTGCGGCTCGCTGCCGGCCGCGCTCGGCAGCAGCGTGAACTCCATCCGCATCCCGAGCTCGCCGGCCATCGTGAAGAGCAGCGCCCACAGCGACCACAGGTAGGCCGCGGCCACCCCGACCGAGATGAGGGTGTCCATCGTCGCCGCCCCGTGCCGGGCGTTCGTGACCGCTGCGCGGTGGAACGGCAACGCGCCCCACACGACGACCGGCGAGGCCAGGGTGAGCGTGATCCACTGCCAGCCGTCGAACTGGAGCCACGGCACCATGCTGAGGACGACAACCGGGGCCGCGAGGACCGCCGACACCACGAGCCGCTGCCGCCAGCCGGCCGCCTCGTCCGGTTCGCCGGCGGTCGCCGTGTCAGCGGGCGTCGCCGACGGCTCGGACGGCAGCTGTGCGGTGTAACCGGTGGCCTCGACCGTCGCGACGAGGTCGGCGGCGCTGATGCCGTCGACGAAGGTGACCCGCGCCTTCTCGGTGGCGTAGTTCACCGTCGCGGTGACGCCGTCCATCCGGTTGAGCTTCTTCTCCACCCGGGCAGCGCACGAGGCACAGGTCATGCCGCCGATCACGAGCTCGGTGTCGTGTGTCGCGGCGCCTGCGGTGACGTCGGTCATGACTGGTCTTCCTTCCTGGTGCGGCCGCCAGCGTGTGGGTCAGGACGTGAGGTGGTAGTCGCCCGCCTCGTCCAGCGCGGCGACCACGTCCTCCTGGTCGAGGGGCTCCGCGCTCGTGACGGCGACGGCGGAGGCGTCCCCGGGCACGAGGTCGATCGTCACTCCGGTGACGCCATCGATCCCGGACAGCTCCTCGGTGACGGCGTGGACGCAGTGGTCGCAGGTGAGGCCGGTGACGCTGTAGGTCTGGGTGGGCATGGTGGTGTTCCTCTCGATGGGTGGTGGTGCGGTCAGGAGCGGACGAGCCGGGCGATGGCGTCCGACGCCTCGGTCAGCTTGACCTCGGCCTCGTCACCTCCGGCCCGGACCGCGTCGGTGACGCAGTGCCGGAGGTGTTCGTCGAGCAGGCCGAGGGCCACGGTCTCGAGGGCCTTCGTGGCGGCTGCGACCTGCGTGAGGATGTCGATGCAGTACACGTCCTCGTCGACCATCCGCTGCAGACCGCGGACCTGGCCTTCGATACGCCGCAGCCGGTTCTGCACCGCCTGCTTCTCCCCGATGTAGCCCGGGACCGTGTGTGCCATCTCCGCCTCCTCGCCTACCCCATGGGGGTATCACGAAGAAAGGTTATTACCCGTGGGGGGTATGCGTCAAGTGGCTCCCTCAGGGGCCCATCAGCAGGTCGGCCCGCCCTTGTTGTCGCACCTCGAGCGCGACCACGGCGACGGCGACGCCCAGCCACAGCAGGCGGCGAGCCCCCGAGGAAGGCGACCAGACCCAGGCCGGCCACCTCGACGTGAGCGCGCCCCACCCCGCGCGCAGCACCATGAAGGCCGCGCCCATGACGGCGGCGATGCCGAGCGGGTTGTACGTCCACGCGAGGCCGAGCTCGCCGCGGGCGGTGAACACCGCCGCCCGCGTCGCCCCACACGTGGGGCCCATCACACCCAAACGATGAAGGGGTCCGTGGGTGTCGACCGACGGCAGCCCGACCACGGCGAGCACGGCGGCCGCCACCATGCCCCCGGTCGCGACGAGGGTCAGCCAGCGGTGGCGGTCGTGGCCCTCGATCGTCACGGGCCACCCGGACGTTCGTGGGCCGGGTCCCAGGCGCACTCCCACGGTCCATCTCCTCCACGACACGACGACCGTCCTACTGTGCTGGAGCAGCCTTCGGGAGGTCGAGCGGGACCCGCAGATCTTCATCGCTTCTTGACGGGCCGCAAGCCGCGTCTCCATCTGTCCGCGTGATGGTGGAGCCATGGAGAAGAACGTGCTGAAGGCCATGCGACCGGAGGCGGCCCTCAGCGCCGCCTCGGCCGGGCCGGGAATCGGTGGCCTGCGCGGGTGGGGCGTCGCGGTCGCGCTCGTCGCTCTGGTGTCCCTCGCAACCTGGTGGACCACCCGACGGCGGCGACGATGACGCCGGACCCGCGCCCCCCGGTGAGTCGGCGCGCCGTGGTCGCCGCGGGCGGCCTGGGCGCGACCGCTGTCGCGCTCGGGGCCTGGGGCACCTGGCAGGCCGTGGGCAGATCCTCGACCGGCGGGGCCTCGTTCACCGAGCCGCCGGTCAGTCGCAGCGCCGACGGACTGCTCGAGGTCGTGTTGGAAGCGGCGCCCGGCGTGACCCTGGCGGGGCGTTCCACCCACGCCCTGGGATACAACGGGCATTCGCCCGGACCCACACTCGTCGTCCGCCCGGGGGACCTGGTGCGGGTGACCCTGCGCAACCGGCTCGATTAGGCCACCAACCTCCACACGCACGGCCTGCACGTCTCCCCGGCCGGGAGGAGGGACAACGTCTTCCGCATCGTCGGCCCCGGCACGGACGCGGACTACAAGTACCGCATCCCCGACGACCACCCGTCGGGCACGTTCTGGTACCACCCGCACCACCACGGAACCGTCACCGACCAGGTCTTCGGCGGCCTGCTCGGCGCCATCGTCGTCACCGGACCCGACGAGCCGGTCGTCGACCGCGACCGGGTTCTCGTCGTCAGCGACACCACCCTCACGAGCGACGGCACCGTCGCTGGGGCCGGCCACATGGACGCCATGCTCGGCCGTGAGGGAGACCTCGTCCTTGTCAACGGGCTCCGGGAGCCGCGCATCGAGGTGACCGCCGGGACCACCGAGCGGTGGCGCGTCGTCAACACCTGTGTCTCCCGCTTCCTCGACCTCGAGCTCGAGGGCCGGCCCTGGCAGCTGCTCGGCTACGACGGCCAGGCTCTAAGCGCACCCCAGGAGCGGGACTCCCTGCTGCTCGCCCCGGGCAACCGCGTCGACGTCCTCGTCTCGCCCTCGGCCACCGGGTCGACGACACTCCGCAGCCGCAGCTACGACCGCGGGGACATGGGCATGGGTGGCGGCATGATGGGCGGCAAAGTCGACTCCTCCAAGGACGTCACGCTCGCGGCGGTCACCATCACTCCCGGGCCCGATGCCTCACGAGCCGTCTCATGGCGCGGCCCCGGGGTCCCCGCCCGCGACCTGCGCCGAACCTCGGTCGACCGGAGCCGCCGGCTGACGATGACCGGCGGCGGGATGGGCATGGGCATGACCGAGTTCGGCTTCGGCGGACGGACCTTCGACCCCGACCGGGTCGACCAAAAGCTCCGGCTCGGGACCGTCGAGGAGTGGACCATCACGAACACGACGACGATGGACCACCCCTTCCACCTGCACGTGTGGCCCATGCAGATCGTCGGTCCCGAGGAGTCTGCCGAGCCGGACTGGCGCGACGTCGTCATCGTGCCGGCGAACGGACAGGTCACCGTCCGCGTCGACGTGCGCGACCACCCCGGGCGGACGGTCTACCACTGCCACATCCTCGACCACGAGGACCTCGGGATGATGGGCGTCGTCGAGGCGGTCTGACGCCGTGGTCGCTACCCGAGGGTTCGGGTGGCGCGACGGGCGCGGGCCAGTCGGAGGATGCCGAAGCTCGTGGCCCAGACGAGGGCGAAAACGGCGACGAGGGCGAACCCGGCGAACTCCAGGTCAACCGACGTCGCCCAGGACAGCCCGGGAACATCGAGGCGCTGCGCGGTGAGCTGGAGCAGCAGCAGAACGCCGACGGCCAGCGCGACGACGACCGACAGGAGCGTCACGGTGGCGTTGTACGCGATCTTGCGCCCGGGGTCGACGAACGCCCAGCTGTACGCGCGAGACATCACGATGCCGTCGAGGCTGTCGAACAGCAGCATGCCGGCCGCGAACAACGTCGGCAGCACGAGAATTGCGTACCAGGGAAGGGTGTACGCGGCCGTCCCGCCTGCGAGGACCAGCAGGGCGACCTGTGTCGCGGTGTCGAAGCCCAGTCCCATGAGCAGGCCCACCGGATAGATGTGCCACGGCTTGTCGACCCGCTGGACGGCCCGGTGGAAGAGGCGTGCTAACAGCCCTCGCTGGTGCAGGTGGTGCTCCAGCGCAGCCTCGTCGAACGAGCCGGCTCTCCAGTGGCGGTAGGCGTGGACGATGCCGAAGAAGGCACTCAGGTTCAGGAGCCCGATCGTGATGAGGAAGATTCCCGCCGCCAACGTCCCGACCAGACCGAGACTGCTCTGCAGGGTCGAGCTCTCGTCCTGGACGGGGCCCGCGAGGGCCCGCACGCCCACCGCGAGGAGGAAGGACAGCCCGAAGACGACACTGGAGTGGCCCAGCGCGAACCAGAACCCGGTGTCGAGAGCCCGCTTCCCCTCGCCCACGAGCTTGCGGGTGGTGTTGTCGATGACCGCGATGTGGTCGGCGTCGAAGGCGTGGCGTGCGCCCAGCAGGAACGCCGTTACTCCGAGCCCGACCCCGAACACGCCCGCGTCGCCGACCTCGTACCCGCGCGGCGCGATGACCAGGAGGAGAACTCCCCAGCCAACGGCGTTGACGAGGAGGACCGCCGAGACGACTCGGACCAGGACCACCCGCTCGCTGGCCGTCCAGCGTCGTCGGTCGGTGGCGGTCGGCACACCCCCACCTTATTGCAGGGTGTTCGCAACAGGGCGGGAAGCTGTTGCACGACCCGGGCACCACCCACGGCCGGACCCCGGCCCCCACGACGACGGTGGAAGACCACGAGCTGTCCACGGGGAAACATCAACGCGGTGCGAGCACCGCGGTCATCACCCTCCGGCGTCATGCTCCACGCTGCGGCCACTGGCCTCCCAGGCGTCCATCCCGCCCTGGAGCTCCACGACGTTCGTATACCCCAGACCCGCAAGAGTGCGCGCCGCGTCACTGCTCATCCGTCCGCTGCGGCAGTAGACGGCGATCAGGGTCGCAGTATCCGCGGGAAGCCGCTCGCGTTCGTCGCTGATCCGGTCGAAGGGGACAAAGACGTCGGTCCCGTGGATCTCACCCTCGTACGGCGTGTGGACGTTCACCGCCGTCACGCTCGGCCTCCTGATCATCTCGGCGAACGCAGCCGGCTGGAGCAGCCGAGCCGCCGGGGAGTCGGTGGTCGTCGGCGTCTGCGCGTCGGCCTCGCAGCCTGTCGCACCCACCGCCGCGAGGGGCAGGACGAGCACCAGCGCTCGACGGGACATCCTGTCACTCGTCCTCGCCTCGTCGATGGCTACCCTCCTGCGTCTGCGCGTCGCGGTCCTGACCCTTGGCCTTCAGGAGCCGAGGAGCTTCTTCATCGTCGCGATCTCCGCAGTCTGAGCCTTCTCGATCTGCCGCGCCAGCCCCACGGCGTCGCCGTCGGCGCCGTCAGAGATCTCGGTACGTGCCATCTGGATGGCGCCCTCGTGATGAGCCACCATCATCGTGAGGAACCGGGTGTCGAAGTCCGCTCCGGACGCCTTGGAAAGGGACGCCATGTCGTCCGTGCTCATCATCCCGGGCATCGAGCCCGACATGTCCATGCCGCTCATGTCAGCCGGTACCGGCCGACCCCACGCGGTCAGCCACGCGGACATCGTCTCGATCTCCGGGTCCTGTGCGTCACGGATCTGCGCAGCGAGATTCTTCACCTGCTGGCCCCCCGCGCGGCTGTTCGCCAGCTCGGCCATCTCGACGGCCTGGCGGTGGGGGGATCATGTCGGTCGCGACCGCGACGTAGGCTTCGTCGTAGACGGCGGACGTCGTCGAGGACGGAGACGACGACACCGCCGGAGATGTCGCCGCCCCCTCGCTCATGATGCCGCCGCACGCCGTCAACACGGCGGCCGCGAGCATGAGCGAGGTGGTCAGGGTCATGTTCGCTATGTGGGCTCCTTCGGGGATGAAGACTCGCGCTCAAGAGCCGGTGTCGGTGGCGGTCCACCCGCCGTGGTCTCCAGTATTGCCCCGGGAGGCCCTTTCCCTCCTGCGGGGGCGGTGTGGTCTACGTCGTGGTCCGCTGCGTTAACAGCCTGCCGACGGCGGGAAGATCACGCGACCCGTCCGGTCGCCCCGTCCGTCGAGAGCCGTCGGCGCTTCCGTGCCCGTCCACCCCCGCGCCTGGACGAGGCGGTCGGCAATGAACGCTCTCTCATCCTGCAGACCCAGCTCGTCGTCGGCTTCCAGGTGCCCCTGTGAGCCCGGACCCGACGCCCGGCCCGTCCGCCCCTACGGCGACGAAGCGGACATGGAGCCGGTCACTCACCTCTGCCTCGGTCCAGGCGGCTGGTGGCGGTACGCCTGGCGGCAGCTGAAGTCGATGCGCACCGCACTGCTGCTGCTGGTTACGATCGCCGCGACCCCGGGCGGCACGCTCCTCAGCGCTTGATGTACGCGGCACGCACCGCACAGTGGATCTCCGACCACCCGACCCTCAGACCAGTGCTCGACCGCCTCGACCTGTTCGCGGTGTCCGCGTCCTCCTGGTTCGCCGTCAGAAGTAATCCGATGGTTAACTGAAGTGGGTCGCGAGGTCAGAAGCGCAGTCGGCGGGCGCTGTGGGCAGGCGCACGACGAAGGCCGCCCCGCGGGCCGGGCCGTCACTGGCCGCGTCGATAGTTCCACCGTGGGCCTCGATGATGGCGCGGCAGATGGTCAGGCCGATCCCGGTGCCGCCGTCGTGGGTGGACCGGGCGGGGTCGCTGCGGTAGAACCGCTCGAAGAGGTGGGGCAGGTGCTCGGGTGCAATGCCCTCGCCGTCGTCCTCGACCCGCAGCTCGGCGCCACCGTTGGGAAGGGGGCGGGCGACGAGCCGGACGTGTCCACCTGTGGGGGTGTGGCGCAGGGCGTTGGCGAGGAGGTTGGCGAGGACCTGCTGCATCCGTTGCTGGTCGACGACCGCAGGAACGGCCGATGGTGCGTGCAGCGTCAGCGACACCTCTTTGCGGGCGAAGGCGTCTTGGGCCGTCCGCGCTGCGGCCCGGGTCGCCTCGGCCAGGTCGGTGGGCAGAGGGCTGACTCGAAGCTGTTGTTCCTGGGCACGGCTGACCGCGGCGACGTCGTCGGCGAGCCGGTGCAACCGGGCGGCGCTGCCTCGGATCACCTGGAGCATCGACTCGTCGGGATCGCGGACGCCGTCCTCGACGGCGTCCAGGTGCATCTCGATGGTGGCGATGGGTGTCCGCAGCTCGTGGCCGAGGTCGGACAGGAGCCGCCGCCGGGTGCGCTCGGTGTCCTCGAGTCGTTGGGCCAGGTCGTTGACCGTGGCGCCGAGGCTGTCGAACTCGTCGCCGAGGCTCGAGGGAGGTACGCGGGCGGAGTACTGGCCTGCGGTGATGCGTCGGGTGGCTTGCACGACGGCGGTCGTGGATGCGCTCACCCGGTGGGTGAACCACGCGGTGACGGCCAGGGCGGTCACGACCGAGACGAGCAGGGCCACACCCATTGCTATCAGCAGGGAGTCGCGGAAGGCGCGTTCGATGTGCACGAGTTGGGGGTCTCCGTGCTGGGCGCGGGCCTCCAGGAGGTGGCCGTGGAAGATCCCGGGTCCGACGAGCGAGGCCACGAGGCCCGATGTCCCGGCTCCCGCGAGGAGGAGGAGGGCTTGGGCGATGAGCAGGCGCCGGCCGAGCCCTCCGCGCAGCCCCCGCTCGGTAGTCATCGGCCCGTCCCCATCCGGTAGCCGATTCCGCGCACGGTGCGGATGTAGACGGGGTCTGCGGCGTCGTCGCCGAGCTTGCGGCGCAGGTGGCCGACGTGGACGTCGACGAGGTGCTCGTCTCCGACCCAGTCCGCTCCCCAGACGGCGTCGATGAGCTGGCGGCGGCTGAAGGCGAGGTTCGGGTGCTCTGCCAGGGCGGTGAGGAGGTCGAACTCGGTGCGGGTCAGGTGGATCGGCTCCTGGTGCTGCCACACCTCTCGACCCGGGACGTCGATGACGAGCGGGCCGAACTCGAGGTGTTGGTCGGGGTCCGCCGCACCAGCGAGCCGTCGTGGTCGCCGCATCATCGCCTGGAGCCGCGCGACGAGCTCGCGAGGGCTGAACGGCTTGGTGAGGTAGTCGTCGGCTCCCACGGAGAGCCCGACGAGGGTGTCGACCTCGTCGTCGCGGGCGGTGACCATGACGACGTACGCGTCGGAGAAGGTCCGCAGTCTGCGGCAGACCTCGATGCCGTCCATGCCCGGCAGCCCGAGGTCGAGAACGACGACGTCGGGGTCCAGAAGGCGTGCTTCCGCAAGGCCGTCGGGGCCGTCGTGCGCCACCCCGACCTCGAAGTCGGCGCGCTCGAGGTAGCTGCCGATGAGCGAGGCGATGTGCCGCTCGTCTTCGATCACCAGCGCACGCAGCGTGGCACTGCTCCGCTCAGGCGTCGTCGGCATCGGCGCTCCGGCTCGTCCTCATGTCCGTCATCGTGACAGAGCCCGCGGCGCGCACGCGCCCCGGATGCGACCCCGGCTGTCCATCTTCAGGGATTCTTCATGCCACGACCACACGATCGATGGTGCTGACGCGGATCGTTGGCGACATACGAAAGGTGGTGGTCCAGATGATGTGGGGTTACCCGGTGGGTTGGGGCGGATTTCTGGTGATGCTGGCCGCGATGGTGCTGCTGTGGACCCTCGTGGTCACGGCGATCATTGTGCTTCTGCGGGTCGGCGACAGCCGGGCGTCGACGGCTCGAAGCGAGGCGGCGGCACCCGGTCACTCGAGCCAGGGGGAGAGATGAGCGACCCCCTGGTGGCGAGGCGTCTTCTCCTGGCGGGTGGCGTCGCGGGGCTGGGCGGGCTCCTGGCCGGGTGCGGGTCGTCCACCACGCCCGTCCAGCCGGGCGGGAATGCGGTGGCCCGCGCCGAGGCCGCCCGGCGCACCACCCGGGCCACGCGCGTGGTGTCCGCGGCGCTGCGCGCGGCCCCGACGACCCTCGACCTGGGCGGGCCGGCGGTCCGCAGCTGGGCCTTCGACGACTCCCTGCCCGGCCCGCAGCTGCGGATGACGGCGGGGGAGACCCTGCGGGTGGACCTCACCAACGATCTCCCGGCCCCAACGAGCGTGCACTGGCACGGGCTGGCCCTGCGCAACGACATGGACGGCGTCCCGGGCCTCACCCAGGCCGCCGTGCCGCCGGCAGGCTCGTTCCGTTACGAGTTCACCGCACCCGACCCGGGCACGTACTTCTACCACCCGCACGTCGGCGTCCAGCTCGATCGCGGTCTGTACGGCGTGTTGGTCGTCGAGGACCCGCAGGAGCCGGGGGGCTACGACGCAGAATGGGTCGTGGTCCTCGACGACTGGCTCGACGGCACCGGGACCACACCCGACGACGCGCTCGCCGCCTTGGTATCGGCCGGGGGCGGCGGAGGCGGGATGGGCGGGATGGGCGGGATGGGCGGCATGCCGATGGACGGCATGGGCGGGATGGATGGCATGCCGATGGGCGACGTTGGTGGCTCCCCGCTGCTCGGCACCGGCGGCGACGTCGAGCATCCTCACTACCTGGTGAACGGCCGGGTGCCGTCCGCTCCCGTCACGCTGAGCGCCCGGCCGGGGCAGCGGGTGCGGATCCGGCTGGTCAACGCCGCCGCCGACACCGCGTTCCGCGTCGCCGTCGGTGGGCACCGGGTGACGGTCACCCACTCCGACGGCTTCCCGGTGGAACCGGTCGTCGGGGACGCCCTGCTCGTGGGGATGGGCGAGAGGTACGACCTGCTGGTCACCGTCAGCGATGGTGCGTTTCCCCTCATAGCGCGCCCGGAGGGCAAGCCGGGACTGGCGATGGCCGTCGTCCGCACCGCTGCAGGACCGACCCCCACCGGCTCGGCCGTGGGCGAGCTCGGCGGGAGAGTCCTCACGGTGGCCGACCTGGTCCCCCCCGACACCGTCAGGCTCACCGAGCGCGCCGTCGACCGCACGCTGCCGTTCGTCCTCGAGGGGTCGATGAGCCCCTACCGCTGGACCGTGAACGGCAAGGCCCACCCGGATGTCGACCCGCTCCCGGTCCGCCAGGGCGAGCGGGCCCGCCTGGAGGTGACGAACGCCTCGATGATGTTCCACCCGGTGCACCTGCACGGCCACACCTTCGCGGTGGCCGGGACCGGGGTGCGGAAGGACACCATCATCGTGCGGCCGATGCAGCGAGTGCTGCTCGACGTGGAGGCGGACAACCCGGGCCAGTGGGCGGCACACTGCCACAACGCTTATCACGCAGAGGCCGGGATGATGACGACCCTCTCGTACGTGACCTGACGCGGGGACCTTCATCGAACCTTCATGGGCCCTTGCCCGAACCACCCGAACTCATGTCTCAGGATGAGACCGCTATCTAGTCAACCTTCGAGGAGAGCTCGTGTTCCGTCCACAACGCCCCATCCGTCGTTCCGCGGTCGCCGCTGCCGCGGCGGGCCTGGTCGCTCTCGGCCTGAGCGCCTGCGGGAACGGTGGAACAGACTCAGGTATGTCGGGTATGTCCGGGATGTCCGGCATGGGCTCGAGCGCGTCCTCGACGTCTGCGGCCGCACCTGGGGATGTGATGTTCGCGCAGATGATGATCCCGCACCACCAGCAGGCGGTCGAGATGGCCGATATGGCCCTGCAGGACAAGGCCCAGGCATCACCGCAGGTCCGCGACCTGGCCGACCAGATCAGCAAGGCCCAGGGTCCGGAGATCGAGACCATGACGTCCTGGCTGACTAATTGGGGGGCGAGCACCAGTGCGCCGATGGACCACTCCATGCCCGGCATGATGGGCGAGGGCGACATGACCAAGCTTGCCGGCCTGAGCGGACCGGAGTTCGACAAGGAGTGGCTGACCATGATGGTCGCCCACCACGAGGGCGCCATCACCATGGCCCAGGACGTCCTGGGAACCACGAGCAACGCCGAGGTCCGCTCTTTGGCCCAGTCGATCGTCGACGGGCAGCAGGCCGAGATCACCACGATGAAGCAGCTGCTGGCGTGACCGAGCTGCGGCGCCGTGCCGCGGTCGCGGCCGGCGCCGCAGCAGCCGCCGCCGTCGCGGCGGCCTGGTGGAGTCCGATCGGCGAACTGGGTGATGCTGATCGGCCCGCCCCGGGACGCGCCGAAACGCCCCTACCCCCGGATGTCGGGCACGTGCATGCCTTGGCCACAGACCCGGGATCGGGAGCGTTGCTCATCGCGTCGCACGGCGGCCTCTACCGTGCGGACGCCCGCGGGATCCAGCGGATCGGTTTGGCCATCGATCTCATGGGGTTCACGGTGACCGGTCCCGGTCGGTATCTCGCCTCCGGTCACCCGCAACCCGGGACCGACCTCCCCCAACCGGTCGGTCTCATCGAGAGCCGGGATGAAGGACGCACCTGGCGGGTACTCTCCCGCGGCGGCGAGTCCGACTTCCACGTCCTCGCCACCACCCGCCGCGGTGTACTGGGCTACGACGGCACGTGGCGAACCAGCCGCGACCTGCGTCGCTGGAGCATCTCGACGGCGTCGTTCGCGCCCATCTCGCTGGTCGGCTCCGAACGCGACGACCGTGTCCTGGCCAGCGACGAGCGGTCACTGTGGGCGTCTGAGGATGGGGGCCGATCGTGGCAGGCGGTGACCCAAGGTCCCGGGCCGGCCCTCCTGGCCCGGGTCGGCGAGGCGGTCGTCGCGGTGACAGCCGACGGAGCGATGCACCTCGGGCGGGGCTCAGGGACGGGGTGGACGCCCTCCGGGGCGCGGGCTGCGGGCCCGGTCGCCGTCACCGCGTGGGGGTCGGTGGAGGACCTCACCGTGGTGGTGCTCGCCCAGGGAGGGCTCGTGGTGTCACGAGACGGTGGCGCCTTTGAACCATGGGTGGCCGACGGCACGGCGTGAGTGTCGCGAGTCAGGAGGAGGGGCGGTGGTCAGCGTTGCCGGGTCAACAGTCGGAGCTCGGCGTCGAGCCGTCGCCGAGCTCCCAGGGGAAGCTGGGCGGTGCGAGTGCGGGAGGCGAAGCCGACGGCCTCGAAGGCTGCCATCGTCAGGGTGACGAGCGCCGCGAGGTCTGTTCTGCTCGAGGCGTAGTGGTCGGCCAGGGCCGGCAGGAGTAGCGCTCCGAGCCCGCTCGTGATGGCAGCCGGCCACCATTGCATTGCGAGGCGGTACCGGTGGCTGGCCACCAGCAGGAGCGTGGCGACGACGAGTGCTGCCGCCGGCGGGAGAGCGTGAGCGGGCACGGCTCAGCGGCGGGTGGGATCGGCGCGACCGGCCAGTACCGCTCCGACGAGGAAGAGCACGGCCGCCATGGGGTAGCCGGCCAAAAGGTCCACTGTCCCTGAGGGGCTGGAGGTCAGGTGCGCCACGAGGTGGACCGCAGCCATGACCGCTGCCGCCCCGAGCAGGACCTGGCCGACTCGGACTCGGCGACGGTGCCGGGCGTACTCGGATCGGACGTCACGCGCATCGTCCCGGTCGCCCATCACTGCTGCCCTCGCTCGTCCAGGTCTAGGTCGTCGGGTCCCGGCCGGGCGTCCCGAAGCGCTTGGCGCACCAAGAGGCCCAACCCGATGAGGGCGGCCAAGGAGATCGCCGCGGTCCACACCACGTCCGGTCGGCTCATGGCGCAACCATCGGCGGCGTTGGTGAAGGCCGACGCGCGATTTCTGTGAAGGTTCGGTCAAGGACGCGGTTCGCCGAGCGAGCAAACGTGACCTGCGGTGCCCACCTCAGCGGGCGGGGGCGATCCCTCCCAGCCACAAGTCGAGGCGTCGCAGCAGCTGAGCTTCGAGGGCCACGACCAGGGTGGACACCGACATGAGGTTCGCCCCGACCGACATCGGGAAGACGAAGACGAAAGGGGAGAGCCCTCTCGCAGCCAGCGGCAGGGACAGCAGGTCGTGCCCCGCGGCCCGTCAGAGGTTCTGCTTCATGTTGCGGTACGACGCCCGGGACAGCTCGATGACCGATGTCGGCCGAGGAGAGCGACGTGGTCCCGGCGCCAGTGGCAACGCCGACGGAGACCTGAGCCATGACCTTGAAGGCCATCTTCCTCCAGTAGTTCGAGCTGGTGGTGCAGTGTGCGACGGCTGGCCCGGCGGCCCCGGTGACGACCGAGGGGTCCAAGTGCCTCGGCGCCTCCGGACAAGAGGCTGTCGCGAGCCGGGTGAGTTGCCTTTCGGAAGGCGGACCGCCCGAGGAGCACGTCTTGCAATTGGTCAGCGCGGCTGCCTGGGCCGGCGTGCCCGCGGCGGCCGAGAGCCGGCGACGGTATCGATTGCAATCGCGCGATTGGCCCGCTCCACAGCGTCTCGCTCAGACGTTCGATCGCACTGCGCGTGGAACTTTGTGCGCTGAGGGACGGCTGAGACGCGCCAGGAGCGGCCGCTGCGGGTTACGAGAACATCACGGTAAGTTCGACATTGGCGCTGCACGGGGCGCGGTCGGTGCCGTCTCATCTAAAGGTGCGTTCGTTGAGTTCATCGCATGCGCATGTGGCCCGTCACGGCGGCGGTCGCGGCAGGCGCTTCCGGCGTCCGTCCTCATGGTCGGGGTACGTGATCCCTTCGGCGATCGCAGCCGCCGTCTTGGCGGCCGCTGCGAGTGGTGCGGCGACCGCCGAGTCGGTCCCTGTCCATGCGGACATTCACCTAACGAATCGTGAGTCCGCCGTCGCTCTGCGGGAGCAGGTCGCTGACCAAGAGGCTGTCGCAGATGTCTCAGACCGTCGTCAGGAGGCCGTGCTGAGCTCCGCGGCAGTGCTCGGTAGGGTCGAGGCCGAAAAGCGCGCCGCCCGAGCGGCGAAGCGCAAGGCCGCTGCCGAAGCGAAGGCCCGAGCAAAGGCCGATCGGGAGGCGAAGATGTGGGTCCGCCCGATCAACGTCTGGAACGTCACGTCGCCCTACGGCCCTCGGTGGGGCAAGACCCATGACGGACTCGACCTCGCGGCCTCAACAGGTACACCGCTGTTCGCCATGTCCAGTGGTGTCGTCACCCGCTCGTTCTTCGACTCAAGCTTCGGCAATAAGATCGAAATCCGGTACTGGAACGGGCAGGTCAGCTGGTACGCCCACATGAGCCAGAGGCTGGCGACGGAAGGCGACAAGGTTGTACCGGGCGAGATCGTCGGCCTCGTGGGCAACACAGGGAACTCTTTCGGAAGCCACCTTCACTTGGAGATCCACCCTCAAACCGGTGTCGACGCCCCGATGTCTCCCACGCCCTGGCTGCGCGACCGCGGCCTTCTCTGACCGCGCGCCGTCGCCGACCGAGCCCAAGGCCTTTGCCGGCCTCTGTGAGGGCCCCGTTACGCCGAGGCTTTCACCTCGCGCCGCCGGCAGGAGCGGCAAACTGACGGTCATCACCACATCGACGACGAGCATGCCAATGGATTTGTCATGCGGAGGTACGGATCCGGCAAGTTCTGCTTTTACGGCCTGGACCGGTCAGCCCCCCTGTTCACCACCGCAGCCCGCATCGTCTCAGCACTGCTACACCCCGAACCCCGGGAGCCGTCGTCCGGGCCCAAGGTAACAGGGCGGTCATGAGCTCCATAGATGCAAGCCCACGGAGGCCTCCTACACCAACTGATGGCGCCGGTGGTCTGCCGCTTCCCGCACGAGATGCGTCTTCGACGCGTAAAAAGGGTGCCACCGTTGGGCAGGCCCGGTTGCGACGCCTATCGGTTGTAAGAGTCCCGCGTAGTGGTGGGCTTTGAGGTCATCGATGCCTACCGGTCAGCCCTCGATGAGGGCGACGGTTTCAGTGCCGTCGATGGTGCCGATCTTGGCCAAGGACTCTTCGGAGAGGTAGCGACGTTCGTCGGTGCTGGATCTTCACCGACACCTAGTGACCCTTCGGCTCGCGATGTGTCGGTGAGATCCACGGACCTTGAAGATCGTGTTCCGGTACCACGGCTTCGGCACGTCCCCGGCGGCGCCTTCGGGTGTAACCGTCATGCCGCGGCGTCCACCAGCCAGCCGGCGGTAAGTGGCGAGACACTTCCGGATCGTCATCGCAACCGCCGGAGAACAGCGGCCCACTCGGCGTCCACACCTCATGCGCGATCACCTGCGGAAGCACGCCCTCGCTCCTGCACGCGCATCGCCCAAAGCCGTTCAGGGTCAGGTCTGCGACACATCGACACCGGCGGAGCGCCTGGTATCCGCGACACCGCCTATGGTGCGCGCCCTCCAGTCCACGGCCAAGGCCTGAACGGATCCCCACGATGCGCGGTACGACTTGGGCATCACCCGTGTGCGGTAGCCGAGACGCTCGAGGGCCGCAACGTGGCGTGAGGACTCCAGACGCATCAGGCCGTTGTCGAGTTTGAAGCGAGGCGCCGGAACAGCGACATCAAGGCCTTCACCGAGCAACGCCCACCGGAGGACGACGGAGGCCGTGGTGTTCGGGATCTGGCTTCCACCGGGGGCACCGATCACCAGGATCGGCCGACCTCGCCGGTCCAGCACCATCGACGGCGAGCTCCAGGTGACCGAGCGACGCCCGGGCTCCGGACGATTGGCGTCCCCGGTCCCGATGAGGCCAAAGCGACCGAGCTGGTCGTTGAGGAAGAAGCCCCCGACATAGGTTTGGGAACCCCAGTAGCTGGTGATCGTGTTCGTCATGGAGATCGCCATGCCGCTGTCGTCGACCACTGAGATGTGGGTGGTGTTGGGGTCGCCGGATGCACCTGGTCCTGTGCGAGCCCGAGGCTCGCGCTTCAGAGTTCTCGCGATAGCCGCGTTGCGATCACGGTCGGTGATCTCGTCCAGCGGGACCTTGACGAAATCGGGGTCTCCGAACCATCGGTGAACTGACCGCTCCGCGACCTGCCATCCGCGTGACTGCATGTCGATGAACTCCGCCGAGTCGCCGTCAACCGCCCCGATTCCGAGCGCCTCCGCGATCTGCGCCATTTGGATGATGGCGCCTCCCGGCAGCGCCGGCGCGCCAGAGAGGAAGGTGACCTCGCCGAGGTCGCCGGCAGCTGGAGCGCCGTGCTGCACCTCGTAGCCCTTGAGTGATGCAGCGTCCAAGCCTGGAACACGGGTCAGGTGTGGCGTCAAGGCGCCATCGTAGAAGGCTCCGGGTCCGTCCTCGGCCAGGCGCCGCATCGTTGCGGCTAGGTCCTTCTGGACCAAGATGTCCCCGCGCTTGAGGACATCGCCGTCCTTCCGGTGGAACTGGTCGAGTCCTCGGACGACTCGGCGCCCGCGAGATGTGGCCAGGGTTTCCGCAAAGTACCGAGAGACCGGTCCGCCGTCCTGTGCTATCGCGATGGCCGGCTCGAGCAGCACTGACCACTCCTGAGTGCCGTAACGGTGGCGAAGGTCCGCCATTCCGGCCACGAAGCCCGGCGTTCCGACGCCGCTGGACGGAACCTTCCCGTTCTGGGCGACGACTTCGCGGTAGTCATGGTTGGCGCGTGTTCCTCCCCGCACGACGATGCTCACTCCGCCTCCACCGATCCCGGATGACGCGGGCTGCATCACCGCGTCGGCGAACGCGGCGGCAATCGCGGCATCGACGGCGTTCCCGCCGCGACGCAAGACGAGCATTGCGGCCTCGGTGGCCAGTGGATGGCCCGTGTTCGCGCCATACGATGACAAGGCCGCAGCGCGCTGCCCGTCCGGCTGATCCGAATTCTCCGGTGGCAAGGACTCCTGTGCTGACGCGGACTCCTTCTGCGGCGACTGCTCGGGTTCCGTCAAGCTGCATCCGGCGGTCAGGAACGTCGCACCCAACGCGCCGCCCAACGCTTGTCTTCGACTGGGTCGGTGGCGCGTTCTGTCTTCGGCATCCTTGCTCATGCGACACCTCGAACCGTGCCCGTCAGCCATCGCGCTCGGAGAAGACGTTCTAGGGGACCGGAGCCGTACCTACGGACCCAGAACGTCGCGGCGGCAGTGAATATCCCGAGGAGCGCCACAGTGACCGCGACCCCGAGGAGCCGATCGTCGATCCGGCCCCCCATCGCGGCGATGGCGAAGAAGTGGAGGACGTACAACGTGAAGGCCAGCTCTCCAACTGCGGTGAGCGGGTGGAACCAGCGGGGTACCTTGGGCCAGAAGAGCATGAGAGCGCCGATCACGAACGCCGCACTCCCGACACTGCTCACCAGCCACAGCGGCATCTGCCCGTGCGCCGCACCAGTCAGGAGGCGAGTCCACCCAGCGTCCGCTTGGGTACCCAGGAAGGCCTCGCTGGTCTGCGAGATACCAAATCCGATCACCGCTGCCGCTCCCCCCCACACGAGCATCCGTCGATGGACGGCCGCGTCGCGTAGGTCCTGACGCCCGATCCACATCCCCACGAGGAATGGTACGACCCACACCACCAGCGGGTAGGGACCCGACAGGACGAGAGAGTGCAACAGCGGGCCGAGGCTGTCCGTCAACGTGGGCATCCGATTCTCGTGCTGGATCGGGTTCTGGTGTGCCTGGAAGAGCGCGGGCCCTACGACGAGCATGACGCCCGCCAAGGCCAGGAGGAGGCGGTCTGGGAGTCGACGCCACAGCAGCGCGCCGAGAAACATCGCGCCGTAGGTCGGCAGGATCACGCTCACTGCTGGCGTGAGCAGCTGGAGCGACAACCCCCCGACCACGAAGATCAGGGCACGCCACGCCAACACGGGCCATCTGCGGGCATCGCGACTCCTGGAGGTGAAGAACATGGACATGCCCACTCCCGCCAACACGACGAAGAGAATGGACGCGCGCCCGAACGGGATCGTCCACAGCCGGTCGAGCCACCCATCGGTGCGGACGACCCCGACGTTGATCATCACCATGCCGAACAGTGCTATGCCGCGCGCCGCGTCGACGGCGGGAATCCGATGGCGAGTCTCGTGGACCTTGGTCGGGAGAAGGTCGGGGGTTTCCGCGTCGTGGGCACCTCGGTCACTCTGTTGACGCACCGATCCGGGCCGGGCACGTGCTTCACCCGCGACCACCCCTGTCTCGCGGTCGGACAGCGGGGATCCCGAAAGTGGGCCGCTGTCGCACACCTCGGTTCCGGATGCTTGAGGTATCGGATTGGGAGTGCGGGCGAAGAGGGGCATGGCAGACAGAGTCTTTCTGAGAGCTGGTTCGAGAAGCGCGACGTGGGCGCCGAGTTCGGCGCGAGGTGGCAGTGGGCCACACATGACGTAGGTCGTGCAGACGGCTCGAACCGCCACTATGTCCGGCAGACGCACAGCCATAGGGGTGGGAGAGCTGTGCCTGCCCCACGAGTGAACCAACGGCGTCGGATACGGGCGGCCAGACCCCGAAGGATCCGAGGGAAGGGCCACCGCGCACTTGAGATGGTCGAGGGCGTGGGAGCGCAGCGGCTTCGCGCTCGGCGACGCGCTATGGACCGTGCGCTGTCGTCCGTCGACTGGTGGGAGTGGCTTCCCGTGTGATGATGCCCGGACGACTGCGCACCGGCCACGACGTGGCCCGTCGTGTGCTGTGCAGCTGCGAGGTTCAGCGGCAGACCCACGGCGCATGCCACGACGAGCACCAGACGCAGCAGGCGTCGGGTCCGCGGGCTCCAGGTCATCACTCGATGCTAGGTGGGGGCTGCCAATGGCCAGCGCCATGTCACGCCTGCCGCCCATGAAGATTTCGTGAAGAGTGGCGGCCGCGTCCGAGATTCCGTGCCACGGCCTCGTACGGTTCGCTCCTCCTTCTCCGCAGCGGCGACCAGGCACCCGGGAACCAGCAGGTCGCCGCGTCGTGACCATGCGGCCATGGACCGCACATAAGGTGCATCCATGGGTGCGGCCACGATCATCGACGGCGTCGCGCTGGAGGCGGCGCGCCTGGTCGTGGACAGCGATGTCATGGGGGTCGTGGCCGTGGTCGGCGCCTCGGCCGCATGGACGGTCGCGGGATGGCTTCAGGCCAGGGCCGCGGCGCCGCACGGAACCTCGAGCGCACTGTTCAGTGCGGCGCCCCACGTCGTCTTCGGCGCGATCCGCTCTGTTCCATCCACCGCCCGGTCGGCGACCGCTCCATCGTCGTTGGTGGCGATGACCGTGACCGTGACCTCACTGCTCGTGCTTCCCCTCGCCTCTACCGCAGGGGTATATCTGTTGGTGGCCGGGCATGTCCCGACCGGCCGTACGGCCTTCCTCGCGGTATCAGTCCTTGTCTGCGCACTCGCTGGGGGATTCGCGACCGCGGCTCGCGTTCGATCATGCGAGGGTCGGCGGGACTGGATCGCCAGACGTGGGCCCCACGTTTTCGCGGCGGCGCTGGCAGGCGAGGCAGTCGTCCTCACATCTGCGCTGCTCGTGGCAGGCGTGGTCACCCACACCGAGAACTCTGCAGTGAGCTTCGTGGACATCGCATGCTCCGCTGCCATCGCGCGGGCCATGACGTTGCTGAGGCACCCGCCGGCAGGAGCGGTCCTCGCCGACGTCACGCTCGTGGCGCTGCTGACGACGATCGGTGTCTCCAGTACGGCGTCCGTGGCCATCGCCGGCGTGTGGCGCGGCAGCACCGTCGTGGCCTGGATTCTGCTCCGAGTCCTCTCCGGACGGCGTCCGCTTGGCCCACCGCTTGATCTTGGTTCCTCTCCCACCGGCTCCGCTGCGGGCGAACGGGTCCACCGGTCAGCCTTCCGGATGATTGGGCTTCTCCCCGGGCGGTTTCGGGATCGCACCCGGCGACGACTGTTCGAGACTTTGTTTGCCATGTCCGAGGACCCCTGGGCCTACGACGTCATGCCCTACGAGCGTCGCAAACGCGAGCACCTCTTGCGGCACTTACCCACCCGCGCTGCCGTCATCGTCGAGGTCGGCTGCGCCGACGGGCACGTCCTTGCCGAAATCGGTCGGGCACGTCAGACAGCCGTCGTCATCGGGGTCGACATCAGCGAGGCTGCCGTCCTGGCGGCTCGACGACGCACCGAGGCCTTGGGCAACACGGTCGTGATGCGCGGAGCGATGGCCGAGGCCGCGGAGGTCATCCGTCGGCACACTTCACGCCCGGTCGAAGTGCTCATCCTCTCCGAGGTGCTGTACTACCTCGGCACTCCAGCACAGATCGCCCGCGACCTTTCGCGCCTTCAACCATTGCTTGCCGCCGAGGCTCGCATCCTGCTTGTTCACCCCGAGAACGATGCCCGCGAACTTCACGGTCCGGCCCTCGCAGCCCTCGGTTGTGAGCTCGCCGCGAGGGCGCCCTTGGTCGACGCCGATCGCCCGGTTGTCCTCGATGTCGGGCGGCGGCGATCAACTGGAGCGAACCGGACTCTCGGAGGGTGACGACTGTGACATGTGCGGTCAGCGGGACGGGCTCCAGGGCTGCATGGCCGCCCCTCCACGCGAGACCCCCAGCCCTTTCTCGGTGAGGACCACAGATTGGCGCGGTTGCCTGATGCCAGAATGATGATCGGCCATGAGGCGACCATGTCGGTCGTCGTGCACTGTTCATCCACCGGATCCGCTACGTGAGTTCTGCCGTCTCCGGTGCTCGCGAGCGCTGCGTCGTCGGCCCGGCTCACCACAGATGGCGCCGGCGAATTGAGAACGGGCCAAAATGCGCCCGTCGTCGTCATGGCTGAAGGGGACGTCTGTCTGCTCCCGACCGGGTCCCGCCGCCGAAAGGTCGCCCTGGAGAGCGACTGGGTCGGCGCAGTCGTCCGCAGATCGTCTTGACAGCCCTGTCGCCGCACATGTAGCCCTCCGTTGGCCCAACTTCGCCCGAGTGGCTTAGGAGACCGGGTGCCGGCAGCAGGCGGTGGCCCCGATGAGGATGGCTTACGAAGGCAAGCTCGTCCGTAATCACGGTGCGCTCGCATCACAGCCACTCTCGAGGGTCAACGAAGTCGCCGTCCTCAAGTGTCTCGAAGTGCAAGTGACAGCCTGTCGATGTGCCGGTGGTGCCGATGTAACCGACGACATCACCTCGACTCACGCGACCGCTCCACACTCGGATGCTCTGCATGTGGTTGTACGTCGTCGCGAGGCTGACCCCTGAGACGAGGCCGTGGTCAAGCACCACGCGATTTCCGTACCCGCCCCCGTCGCCGGCCATGACTACGGTTCCACTTGCCGCTGCTCGAACCGGAGAGCCGCATGAAGCGGCGTAGTCGCGTCCCGAGTGCAGCTTCCATCGCTTGTAGATGGGATGGAAACGCATCCCGAACTCCGAGCTGATCCGGCCGACGCTGGGTCGGCTCAAGGTTGCCGCTTCTGAGGCAGCACTCCCGCCGCCATCCCCCCGTGAGGGCTTTGAGGGGGTGTGGTTCCTCTGCTGTTCCGCGCGTTTCCGCGCCTCCGCAGCACGACGTTTGGCTTCACGGGCTCGCTGCGCGAGAACCTTTTTGAGATTTGCTTGCTCAGCCTCCAAGGCGTCCAACCGGGCCTCGTCGCGCGCGAGCCTGTTCTTGACTGCAGCCGCCTGCGTGGCTTGGCGATCGGCGAGAGTCTCGAGCCGGACGTTGGCGGCCTCGGCGGCGTCGCGGGCCGCCCTCGCGCGCACCAGGGCCGCCTCGGCCCGCTGCTCCTTGTGCGCCGACTCAGAGCGTAGGGCCGAGAGATGGTCAGCCAAGGCGGTCAGGCTGGCGCGCTGTGTGGCGAGCCGCTCCATCGCCTGGCTTTGGACATCCATGAGCGTGTCGACAAGGGCGATGCGGTCAGCGAACTGTTGTGGATCGCCGCTCGACAGGGCCATGTCAAGCTGACCGAAACCCTGCTCCTGATAGATCTGAGCGGCGAACTGAGCGACGCGTGTGCGGTTGCGGGCGACCTCCTGGGTCGCCTCCCCGAGATGAGCCTCGGCCTTCGTCTCGCGGGCGACAGAGGCCGCGAGTTCCCGGACTGCGAGGCTGCGCGCGCGTTCGGCAGACGAGGCCTTCGCCTCGGCCTTGCCGAACACGTCGCGCGCACTCGGAATGGCAGCCTCGGTGGTGCGGAGGGCGACGTAGGCATCGGCGAGTTCAGTGGTCGTGTCCTCGAGCTGCTCCCTCAGGATCTCGATCTGCCGATCGACCTTTTGCTTCTTCTCGACGGGGTCGGGGCGAGACGGGCCTGCGGCCGACGACGCCGCCGCGAGGACCGTCGCGGAGGTGACAGCGACCAGCAGGGAGACCGCGTGCAGCCAACGACTCGTTGAGGGGAACTTGTAGAACCTCACGAGTCACAGTAGTAACAGTGCTTCGGGGGGCTCGCTCACCGCCGCGAGCTTCTTGATCGAAACTTCAGAAAATCGGAGTCCTACCTTCGCGTCGCGCCGACAACAATGGAGCCATGTCGATGAACGGTTGGTGGGTCATTGTCGTCGTGATGACGTGTTTCATCGGACTCTGGGCTCTGGTTATCGTCGTGCTGCGTCTGCTGTCGCGGGAGTTGGACGATGGGAACGATGCGCTGCCGTTCAAAAGCCTGTCGTCCATGCTGGAGAACGCGCCCCTTCATCCGGGCGAAGGGCCGCGTCCCGGAGGGGGCCGCCAGACGGACATCGTGACGGCGGGGAGCGAGGAGTAACGATGCGCATCCTGGTAGGGCTGCTTGCCGTGGCGCCGTTCGTCGCGCTCATCGTGGCCGCACTGACCGGACGAGCGGCTGTCCGTGCTTGCTGCGTACGCCCGGTGGAGGCCGAGGAGCCGCGAACTCAGATTCCCGCGTCGGTGGCACCCGCCGTCGACCCGCCTACTCATCGGATGTCGCCCTCCACCCCGGCTCGGGTAGCGAGATCATGACTCCCCTGACGGTCTCGGAGGCAGATCGTGCCGAGGCCTACCGGGCGCACCGTGGCAAGTGCGAGCGGGGCAGATTCTCATCGGCCTCGCGGCCATTGTCGCCATTGTCCACCTCGCAGCCCATTTGACGTCGAGCCCGCGCGGGACAGCAGACCTTCTTGCCGGCTATCCCGCGGCGGCGGCGTTGTTCTTGATCGGAGCCGTGCCCGCGGGACGCACTGACCCCACGGCCCGATAGCAGATGCCACTGCACGTACTAGCACCCGCAGTGGCCGCGGTGCTTGGCCTGCTTCTGCTCCTCGCGAGTGTCATGCGACGGCTCCCTCACGGAATGTAAAGACTCACGGTGGTTCTCGGACTGGGCGCGATGGCTCTGCCGGCCATGTATGCGCAGTATGCAGCCGACCGCGGTGATCTGCTCGCACTGACATGGCTGACGGCCTGCGCAGACGTCGCAGCCGCGCACGCCTCGAGATCCCGAATCGCGCAGTTGCCCCTGACCTGGCGTCGTCAGGTCGACATCGAACTGCGCCGACTCAACCGCTGAGACGGTCGCGCCCGTGCGGACCGGTCGAGGTCCCTGGGGTCCTGCGGCGTGTCCACTACGGGCCGGGCTTTCGGACCGGGGCAGGAGGTCGGCCGTCGCGATGAGCACTCAGTGCGGTGAGTCGGCATAGCGTACTCGGCCCCGACCATGCGCGTGGAAGCCGTTCTCCCCGAGCTCCTACGACCTCAGGAGCGCACGAGCCGGGCGATCGCATCCGACGCCTCCTTGACCTTGGCCTCGGCCTCGGGGCCACCGGCCTTCGCCGCGTCGACGACACAGTGCGAGATGTGCTCGTCGAGGAGGACCAGCGCGACGGACTGCAGCGCCTTCGTCATTGCACTGACCTGGGTGAGGATGTCGATGCAGTACTGCTCCTCCTCCACCATGCGCTGCAGCCCTCGGGCTTGCCCCCCGATCCGGCGCAATCGCTTGAGGTAGTCGTCGCGGTGTGCGTAGTGCACGTAGCCGTGCTCGTGCCCGGGCGTCGCCTCGGCGGCCGCCGGAGGGGTCGCGACCTCTGCGCTCATGTCCGCACCTTTCCTCGTGCGTCGAGGGCGGAGGCGGTGGACGCGTCGCCCGATGGGTCGAAGCATACCCCCTCGGGGTTTACATGCATACCCTACAGGGGATGGTGTTTCCACCGATCCATCACCACGACCAACGGAGAGCCTCATGTCCCAGCAGTCAGACGTCGTCACCACCTACACCGTCACCGGCATGACCTGCGGCCACTGCGCCTCCTCGGTCTCCGAGGAGGTCCGCGAGATCGCCGGCGTCACCGACGTCTCGGTCGACGTCCCCTCCGGCGGTGTCACCGTCACGAGCTCCGAGCCGCTCGACCGCGACGCCGTCAAGGCCGCTGTCGAGGAGGCCGGCTACCAGCTCGCATGAACACCGCCGCCACCCTCACCGGGTTCACCGCCGCACTGGCGGTGGCCTTCGGGGGCGCCTGGGCGCTCGGGTCCACCGTCGGACCCGAGACCCGGGCGCCCGCCGGGCACGGTGCGTCACACGGTGGGGGCACCCAGATCCCTGCGGCCGCCGGCGACGTGCCGCCGGGCGTCAGCCTCTCCCGCGACGGCTACCAGCTCGTCCTGCAGACCCCGCTGCTGGAGGCCGGCCGCCGCGAGGTGGCGTTCACCATCCGCCGGGCCATCGGCGCTCCGGTCGTCGACTTCGACGTCGAGCACGAGAAGCGCCTCCACCTCGTCCTCGTCCGGCGCGACCACGAGGGGTTCCAGCACGTCCATCCCACGATGGACAGCGCGGGCACCTGGCGCGTGCCGGCCGACCTCACGGCCGGGAGCTGGCGGGTCTTCGCCGACTTCACCCCGACCGGAGGCAGCGCGCTCACCCTGGCCCGCGACCTCCTCGTCACCGGCGACACGAGCCCGACCGCGGCCAGCGGCCCGGTCCTCGAGACCGAGGTCGACGGCTACCGGGTCTCTGTCTCGGGTGGGCTCCGCGGAGGAGCGGACTCCGCGCTGACCCTGCGGGTGTCGCGCGACGGGGCTCCCGTCACCGACCTCCAGCCCTACCTCGGGGCGTTCGGACACCTCGTCGCCCTGCGCGAGGGAGACCTCGCCTACCTCCACGTGCACCCTCACGGGACACCAGGGGACGGTCGCACCGCACCGGGACCGACGATCGGGTTCACCGCCGAGGTCCCGACCGCCGGCCGCTACCACCTCTACCTCGACTTCCGGCACGGAGGCGTCGTGCGGACCGCGCACCTCGTCCTCGACGCCGACACCGCCCCTACCACCGCCCCCTCGTCGAGCCCGTCCGCGGGCCACGGCGACGGCCACTGAGCTGCACCGCACCCCGGAAGGACCGTCATGAGCCCGACCACCGAGCAGGCCACCCCGACCGCCGCCACACGGACGCGCGACGTCGAGCTCGTCCTCACCGGGATGACCTGCGCCTCGTGCGCCAACCGCATCGAGCGCAAGCTCAACAAGGTCGCCGGAGTCACCGCTCAGGTCAACTTCGCCACCGAGAAGGCCAAGGTCGTCGTCGGGTCCCCCGACGTCTCCGACGCCGACCTCATCGCCGCCGTCGAGGCCGCGGGCTACCAGGCGGCGCTGCCGCAACCGACGCGAGGGGCAACGGATGCGACCGGCGAGGGCGGCGAAGCCGGCGAGGACCCCGAGGTCGCCTCGCTGCGGCGACGGCTCGTCGTCTCGACCGTCCTCGCCGTGCCCGTCATCGCGATGGCGATGGTCCCGGCCCTGCAGTTCACCTCCTGGCAGTGGCTCTCGCTCACCCTCGCCGCACCCGTGGTCGTCTGGGGCGCCCTCCCCTTCCACCGGGCCGCATGGACCAACCTGCGCCACGGCGCGGCGACGATGGACACCCTCATCTCGATGGGGACGCTCGCGGCTCTCGGCTGGTCGCTCTACGCCCTCTTCCTCGGGGACGCCGGGATGCCCGGCATGACCCACCCGTTCGAGCTGACCATCGACCGCGGCAACGGGATGGAGAACATCTACCTCGAGGTCGCGGCGGGAGTCACCACCTTCATCCTCGCCGGGCGCTACTTCGAGGCTCGCGCGAAGCGCCAGGCCGGCGCCGCGCTCCGGGCGCTGCTGGACCTGGGCGCGAAGGACGTCGCCGTCCTGCGCGACGGCGTCGAGGCCCGCATCCCGGTCGAGCAGCTCGCCGCCGGCGACGTCTTCGTCGTGCGTCCCGGCGAGAAGATCGCGACCGACGGCGTCGTCGAAACCGGCACCTCGGCCGTCGACGCTTCCATGGTCACCGGCGAGTCCGTCCCGGTCGAGGTCGGGCCAGGAGACCACCTCATCGGCGCCACGGTCAACGCCGGAGGTCGACTGACCGTGCGGGCCACCCGAGTCGGCGCCGACACCCAGCTCGCCCAGATGGCGCGCCTCGTGGAGGACGCGCAGAACGGCAAGTCGGAGGCCCAGCGGCTGGCGGACCGCGTGTCCGGCGTGTTCGTGCCGGTCGTCATCGCCGTCGCCGTCGCGAGCCTCGGCTTCTGGCTCGGTTCGGGCGCCGGCGCGAGCGCGGCCTTCACCGCCGCCGTGGCCGTCCTCATCATCGCGTGCCCCTGCGCGCTCGGCCTGGCGACCCCGATGGCCCTCATGGTCGGCACGGGTCGGGGCGCGCAGCTCGGCATCCTCATCAAGGGCCCCGAGGTCCTCGAGCAGACCCGCCGCGTCGACACCATCGTCCTCGACAAGACCGGCACCGTCACGGCCGGCCGGATGACCCTGCAGGACATCGTCGCGGCCCACGGTGAGGACCTCGACGAGGTCGCCCAACTGGCCGGTGCCCTCGAGGACGCCTCCGAGCACCCGATCGCCGCCGCCATCGCGGCCGGAGCCCGGGCCCGGGTCGGCACCCTGCCGGCCGTAGAGGGCTTCGCCAACGTCGAGGGCCTTGGGGTCCAGGGTGTCGTTGACGGGCACGCCGTCGTCGTCGGGCGCCCCGCCCTCCTCGAGGACTGGTCAGTCCCCCTCGGTGACGATCTCCGCCGGGCCTTCGACGACGCCCAGTCCGCCGGCGCCACCGCCGTGGCCGTCGGATGGGACGGCCGGGCCCGCGGCATCCTCCGAGTCGCTGACGAGGTGAAGGACACCTCGGCCGAGGCCATCCAGCAGCTGCGCGACCTCGGCCTGCGACCGATCCTCCTCACGGGGGACAGCACCGTCGTCGCGCACACGGTCGCCAGTGCCGTCGGCATCGACGCCTCCGACGTCATTGCCGAGGTGATGCCCACCGACAAGGTCGACGTCGTCACGCGCCTCCAGCGCGAGGGACGCGTCGTTGCCATGGTCGGCGACGGCGTCAACGACGCCGCAGCCCTCGTCCAGGCCGACCTCGGCCTCGCCATGGGGACCGGGACGGACGTCGCCATCGAGGCGAGCGACCTCACCCTCGTCCGAGGCGACCTGCGCGTCGCCGCCGACGCGATCCGCCTCTCGCGAAGGACGCTGGCGACGATCAAGGGCAACCTCTTCTGGGCCTTCGGCTACAACGTGGCCGCCCTGCCGCTCGCCGCAGCCGGCCTGCTCAACCCGATGCTGGCCGGAGCCGCCATGGCGTTCTCGTCGGTCTTCGTCGTCGGCAACAGCCTGCGGCTCAGACGGTTCCGGTCCGCTCTCACCTCCGCTGACACGACACGGAAGGACTGACGATGACCTCCCACCACCACGAGGGCCACCTCACCGACAGCAACGCGACGCCCACCGGTGAGCACGACGCGCACGCAGCCCACGAGGGCCACGCCACGATGCAGCACACCGGCCACGGCGGCCACCAGAACCATGGCGGCCATCAGGGCCACGGAGGGCACGGCGATCACGTGGGCCAGTTCCGGCGGCTCTTCTGGATCATGCTCGTCGTCGCCGTCCCGGTCGTCGGCCTGTCCGGGATGTTCGCGATGCTCATCGGGTACGACCTTCCCCACGGCGGCTGGGTCACGTGGGTCTCGCCCTTCCTCGGCACCGTGATGTACCTGTGGGGCGGGCGCCCGTTCCTCATGGGAGCGCTGTCCGAGATCCGTTCCCGCACACCGGGGATGATGCTGCTCATCGCGCTGGCGATCACGGTGGCGTTCGTCGCGTCCTGGGGCGCGAGCCTCGGCCTGCTCCACCACGAGCTCGACTTCTGGTGGGAGCTGGCGCTCCTCATCGTCATCATGCTGCTCGGCCACTGGATCGAGATGCGCTCCCTGGCGCAGACCACCTCCGCGCTCGACTCGCTCGCGGCCCTCCTGCCTGACGAGGCCGAGCGCGTCGAGGGCGACCAGGTCGTCACCGTCTCCCCCGCCGATCTCAGGGTCGGAGACGTCGTCATCGTCCGGCCCGGCGGCTCGGTCCCCGCAGACGGCCGCGTCGTCGACGGACGCGCCGAAATGGACGAGTCGATGGTGACCGGAGAGTCCCGGACCGTCGCCCGTGGGGTCGGCGACATGGTGACCGCGGGAACCGTCGCCACCAACTCCGGGATCCGCATCGAGGTCACCGCGATCGGCGACGACACCGCCCTCGCCGGCATCCAGCGGCTCGTGGCCGACGCGCAGGCGTCGTCGTCGCGCGCGCAACGGATCGCCGACACCGCTGCGGGATGGCTGTTCTGGTTCGCGCTCGTCTCGGCAGCCATCACGATCATCGTGTGGTCGCTCGTCGGCCTCCCCGACAGCGGCGTCGTGCGGACCATCACCGTCCTCGTCATCGCCTGCCCCCACGCCCTCGGCCTCGCCATCCCCCTCGTCGTCTCGATCGCGACCGAGCGAGCCGCACGAGGAGGCGTGCTCGTCAAGGACCGCCTGGCGCTGGAGAGCATGCGAACGGTCGACACGGTCCTGTTCGACAAGACGGGGACGCTGACCAGGGGCGAGCCGACCGTGGCAGGGATAGCCACGACCGGCGACCTCGACGCGGCCACCGTGCTCGCCCTCGCGGCGGCCGCAGAGGCCGACAGCGAGCACCCCCTTGCACGCGCCATCGTCCGCCACGCGAAGACCGAAGGGCTCACCGTCCCCCGCGCCACCGGGTTCACCTCGTCCCCAGCGGTGGGGGTCACCGCCACCGCCGACGGTCACGAGGTCCGCGTTGGTGGCCCGCGCCTGCTCGAGGAGCTCGGCCTCCCCGAGGTCCCCGACGCCGACGCCTGGCGCGAGCGCGGCGCCATCATCCTCCACGTCGTCCGGGACCGGACGGTCGTCGGCGGGCTCGAGCTCGCCGACGAGGTCCGATCGGAGTCGCGCGAGGCGGTCGACGCACTTCACCGCCGAGGCATCCAGGTCGTCATGATCACCGGCGACGCCGAAGCCGTGGCCAAGGCCGTGGCCGGGGACCTCGGGATCGACCGCTTCTTCGCCGGGGTGCGCCCGGAGGACAAGTCAGCGACGGTCGAGCAGCTCCAGCACGAGGGACGCAAGGTCGCCATGGTCGGCGACGGCGTCAACGACGCGCCCGCCCTCGCCCAAGCCGATGTCGGGATCGCGATCGGTGCCGGCACCGACGTCGCCATCGCCTCGGCGGGCGTCATCCTCGCCAGCGACGACCCGCGGTCGGTCCTGTCCGTCATCGAGCTGTCCCGCGCCTCCTACCGGAAGATGAGGCAGAACCTCTGGTGGGCCGCCGGCTACAACCTCGTGTCCGTCCCGCTCGCCGCCGGTGTGCTCGCGCCCCTCGGCTTCGTCCTGCCCATGTCGGTCGGCGCCATCCTCATGTCGATCTCCACGGTCGTCGTGGCTCTCAACGCCCAGCTGCTGCGCCGCCTCGACCTCCGCCCGGAGGCGAGCACCGCCGCCGTCCTCGGCCAGTGAGGCAGGCCAGTAGCTGCCTCAGCCCGCCCACGCGTCGGTCAGGTCCTGTGCACTGGACGCCCGTCCCCTAGCCTCAAGTGGTGAGACGCCTCGGGCGTGGAGCCGGTCAAAATGACGAACACGAGGATCGGGCTAGCGACGGATAATGCAGGCCGTCACGGCAGCCCGGGACATGAGGGGCAGGCCCTCGTGCGAGGTCCGCGGTGAGTGACATCGCGTCGTTGCCGTTGGTGGTCCGGGCCTATCGGTTCCCACCAGGTGATCATCACGTCGGCTCGTGAGCGTGCAGGCGCTCGCTGGACTGCAGCCGCTGGGCGAGTCCGCGCAGGAACCGGCCTTGACCGAATCTTCACACGATCATCGTCGGAGCCTTCATGTGCGCGCGTCACGGTGGACCGTGTGTTCGAGGTCACGGGAAGTATCCGGTCCCTCCTTGCCGCCGGAGTGGCCCTTTTCCTCCTGTGGGGCGGTGTGGTCTACGTCGTGATCCGCTGCGTCGACACTCTGCCGAAAGCGGGAAGAGGATCGGCTGACCCAACCGGTCGCCCCGTCCGTCGAGAGCCAGCGGCGCTTGCCCGCCCGTCCGCCGGCGCCTGGACGAGGCGGTCGGCAGGGAACGCTCACGGGACCGACCTGGGTCGACGTGGGCTGTTGGGCCTGGCCGGGACGACCGCCGTCGCGGCACTGGCCGGCTGCTCCTCTGATCCCAACTCTGTCGCCGCGCAGGCGAAGGCCGGGGACCAGAAGGGCTACGTGTCCGGGGACGGATCCGTGGAGACCATCCGTGCGGCGGACCGGGCCGAACCGGTGACGATGTCGGGAGAGCTGCTCGACGGCGCACCGTGGGACATCACGTCGACCCGCGGGACGGTGCTGGTCCTCAACGTCTGGGGGTCGTGGTGCCCGCCGTGCGTGGCGGAGGCGCCTGACCTTCAGAAAGCCTGGGAGAGCGTTCAAGAGAAGTCGCTGCCAGTACAGTTCATGGGCATCGACTTCCGCGAGGAGGCCGCACGCGGGGCGGCGTTCAACAAGAAGTACGAGATCACCTACCCCAGCCTGTCCGACGAGGCGGGGGTGCTGATCCTTCGGTTGCAAGGCAAGGCGCCGACAGTGCCGACGACACTGGTGCTGGACCCGAAGGGCCGGATCGCGGCCCGGGTCAACGGCACCGTCGACTCGACGACCCTCGCCGGGCTCGTCGACGACGTGGCCGCGGAGTCGTGACGCGGATGCTGGCTGTCGCCACCGGTGATGCAGTGGCGACCGGCGCGCTGCCGCTGGCCGTGATCGTCGCCGCCCTGGCCGGGCTCGTCTCGTTCGCCAGCCCGTGCGTGCTGCCGTTGGTCCCGGGGTTCCTGGGCTACGTGACGGGGCTGACCGGTCAGGGCTCCGATGCGCGAGCGGTGGACTCCGGGCGTGGCCGGGCGGTACTGGGTGCTCTGCTGTTCGTGGTGGGCTTCACGGTGGTGTTCGTCCTGGGGGCGGTGTTCGTCACCTCGGCCGGTCGGGTACTGCTGGAGTACCGGGTGCTGTTGTCACGGATTGGTGGCGGGGTCGTGGTCCTCATGGGTCTGGTCTTCCTCGGCGTGGGCAGCGGCCGGGAGGCACGGATCCGCTGGCGACCACGGGCCGGGCTGGCAGGGTCGCCCGTGCTCGGGGCGGTGTTCGCCCTGGGGTGGGCGCCGTGTACCGGGCCGACGTTGGCCGCGGTGCTGGTTATGGCAAGCACGTCCGTGGACCCACAGGTGGGCCGAGGCGCCACGCTGGCTGTCGCCTACGGCCTCGGACTCGGACTGCCGTTCCTCCTCGTGGCCGCCGGACTGGACCGCGCCGGCCGGGCGTCCGCCTGGCTGCGACGTCACCACCGTCGCATCCAAACGTTCGGTGGCGCCATGCTCATCCTCGTCGGGGTGCTCCTGATCACCGGCGTGTGGGAGTCCCTCAACCGTTGGGTCCAGACCGAGCTCGTCGCCGGCTTCCAGGTCTCGCTGTGAGCACCGACCAGCGCCCCACGGGGCCGGCGTCAGACGCCCACGGGCCGGCCCCCGGCGGTCCCGTGATGCAGCCTCGGCTCGGGCTCGTCGGGTGGCTGCGGTTCGTCTGGCGGCAGCTGACGTCGATGCGCACCGCGCTGCTGCTCCTGCTGCTCCTCACGGTCGCCGCGATCCCGGGCGGTACCTTTCCCCAGCGCTCGATCGACGCCGCCCGTACCGCGCAGTGGATCACCGACCATCCGACCACCGGGCCCGCGCTCGACCGCCTCGGCTTCTTCTAGGTGTACGCCTCACCGTGGTTCGCCGCGATCTACCTCCTGCTTTTCGTCTCGCTCATCGGCTGCGTCGCCCCACGCTCACGGATCCACTGGCGGCAGGTACGGGCCCGCCCACCGCGAGCGCCGCGGCGGCTCGACCGGCTGGGCGCCCATCGCGAGCTGGAGATCGACGGGCACCCCGACGAGGTCCGCGAGCGACTGCGGACCACCCTGCGGCGTCGGCGCTACCGGATCCACGCGTACGACGACGCGACGCTGTCGGCCGAGAAGGGTCACCTCAGGGAGACGGGCAACCTCGTCTTCCACCTCGCCCTCATCGGCGTCCTGATCGGCGTTGCCTGGGGTCACCTCCTCGGCTGGAAGGGCGACGTCATCCTCCCCGTGGGCCAGACGTTCGCCAACACCCTGTCGCGCTACGACACCTTCAGCCCCGGCCCAATGGTCGACGTCAACCACCTCGACCCGTTCACACTCACCCTGGACGAGTTCGCCGTCTCCTTCGAGACCAAGGACCGCGGGCGGGGACAGTTCGGCGCCCCACGTGACTTCACCGCCACCACCCGCTTCACCCCCGCCTCCGGACCGGCCCGAGAGGTCGACATCAAGGTGAACCACCCGCTCGAGAGCGGTGGCGGCACGGTCTTCCTCCTGGGGAACGGGTACGCCCCCCACGTCACCGTGAAGAGCGCCGACGGCAGGGTTCTCTACTCCGACGCCACCCCGTTCCTCGCCCAGGACAACAACTACACCTCCGTCGGGGCCATCAAGGTCCCCGGCGCCCAGCCCGACCAGCTGGGGTTCGCCGGCTTCTTCCTGCCCACCGGCGTCATCGACCAGCAACAGGGGCCGCACTCGGTCTTCCCCGACGCCCTCGACCCCCAGCTCGCCCTCACCGCCTTCTCGGGCACCCTGTTTCCCGGCGGGGCACCGCAGTCCGTGTACACGCTCGACACCGCACAGATGACCGCGCTCCCCGGCAAGGACGGCGCCGACCAGCTGCGCATCCTCCTACGCCCTGGTGACACCTACGACCTGCCCGGCGGTCGCGGGTCGATCACCTTCGACGGCGTCGAGCGCTTCGCCGGCCTGTCCATCCGCACCGACCCCGGCAAGACCCTCACCCTCGTCTCGGCCCTGCTCGCGCTCGCCGGACTCGTCCTCAGCTTCGTCGTCCGACGTCGCCGGTTCTTCGTCCGGGTACGCCCCGCCGACGACCCTGCCCGAACGGTCGTGGCCGTGGGGGGTCTCGCCAAGGACGACGACACCGCCATGGACGACGAGGTCGCCGACATCATCCTCTCCGTGAAAGGAACGCCATGACCGAATCGACCTGGGCCGCGCTCTCCGACTACTCCGTCTTCTCTGCCCTCCTCGTCCTGTCGGGCGCGCTCGTGGGATACGTCGTCCACCTCGTCCGAACCGCGCCTCGGGAGGACACCACATCGGACGGCGCCATGACCTCCGCTCCACGCGTGACGCAGCAACAGCTCGTGGATCCTGCCGGGGCGCCGACCCCCGACGGCGAGAGCTCGGGCCCCGGGCTCGTGGGGGTCGCGACGACGGACGGGCCCGACCACGAGACCGGACGTCCCGACCCCGGGCCTGGTCGACGGGCATCCGGCATCGCCTGGATGCTCACCCTGCTGGGTACCGCCCTCGTCGTCGCCGGGGTCGTGCTGCGCGCCCTGGACGTCCACCGGTGGCCGCTCGGCAACATGTACGAGTTCGCGCTCGCCGGCGCCATGTTCACCCTCCTGGCGTACATCGCCTGGTCGACCCGGCGGGATCTGCGGTGGCTGGGCGCCTTCGTCCTGGCGCCCGTCCTCGCCGTCCTCGGGTCGGCCGTCACTATCTGGTACACGGAGGCATCCCAGCTCATGCCGTCACTGCGGTCGTACTGGCTCGCCGTCCATGTCACCGTCGCGACCATGACGGTCGCCGTCTTCACCCTCGGCGCTGCGCTCGGGGCCCTGTACCTGATCCAGGACCGGATCGAGACCGGCGGCTCCGCGCGTGGCCGCCGCTCCTTCATGAGACGGCTTCCGACGGCGCAGGCTCTCGAGCGGCTCGCCTACGCCGCGCACGTCGTGGCCTTCCCGATGTGGACCTTCACCGTCATCGCCGGCGCCATCTGGGCCCGGCAGGCCTGGGGCTCGTACTGGAACTGGGACCCCAAGGAGGTGTGGAGCTTCGTCATCTGGGTCGCCTACGCCGCCTACCTCCACGCCCGCGCCACGACCGGCTGGAGGCGCCAGAACGCCACCTGGATCGCCCTGGCCGGCTTCGGCGCCGTCATCTTCAACTTTGCCGTCGTCAACGTCTTTATCGTCGGCATGCACTCCTACTCCGGCCTGTGACCGGCATCGACCGGCCCGAGGGTGGGACCCGCTGATGACGACGCTCGAGACCACGGCCGGGGTCCTGCTCGTCGGGCTCGTGCTCCGGGACATCTTCCACACCCTCTTCCACCCGAGCGGCTTCGGGACCATCGCCCGCAGCACCTTCGTCTCCGTGTGGCGAGGGACCCGGTTCGCCTGGCGCCGGGGTCGCGGGCCGGAGCTCGCCGGTCCGGCCGCCCTCGTTCTCGTCATCGCCCTCTGGGCCCTCGGCGTGGTCGGCGGCTTCGCGCTCGTCTACCACCCACGCCTGGAGTCGTTCACCGTCGACCACGGGCATCCGGCCGCGACGACCTTCGGCACGGCCCTCTACGTCTCGACGGTCGCCGTCAGCACCCTCGGGCTAGGGGACGTCGTTCCGGCCGACGGACCCATGCGGACGGCCATCGTCCTCGAGGCGCTGATCGGGTTCCTCCTCCTGACCGCGGCCA
>JAESFK010000243.1_pt1 | contig 35500 bp, 34 predicted proteins | sample 9269391 | NCBI WGS metagenome assembly JAESFK01 (sample SAMN14506231, study PRJNA617097) | algae metagenome | isolation source: Drouetiella hepatica UHER 2000/2452 and co-occurring heterotrophs from... | place: Slovakia: Slovak Paradise National Park, Hrabusice, Kosice Region | collected 2000-01-01
CGGCGATGCCAGCTGCCGTCGGCGCACCGTCGGTGGCGATCCAGATGCGTCCCTTGCTGTCGAAGGTGCAGTTGTCGACACAGGACAGCCAGCCATTCTCCGATGTCGCCCGATGATAGCGCGCGCCCGGGTCGATGCCGGGCTTTCCGCCGACGATGAAGATCGACCACGCGCCTTCCGTCGACGCGTGGTCGCCGTCCTTGGGCGTCACCTCGATGACATGGCCGTGGGCATTCCGGGCCATGGGATTGGCCCGGTTCACCTGCTGTTCGGTGCGCCGCGTGTTGTTGGTGAGCAGGACGTACACGCGCCCGCTGACCGGGTTGACCTCGACGTCCTCGGGACGATCCATCGGCGTGGCCTTCAGCAGATCGGCCGCCAGGCGGGTATAGATCAGGACGTCGGCCTGGCTGGCAAAGCCATTCTCCGCCGTCAGCGGGCCCTGGCCATGGACCAGCGGCAACCACTCGACCTTGCCGTCGTCGTTGAAGCGCGCGACGAACAGCGTGCCCTCGTCGAGCAGGTTCCTGTTGGCGGCGCGATCGTTCGGGTTCCACGGCCTGGACGTGATGAACTTGTAGACATAGTCGAAGCGCTCGTCGTCGCCGCTGTAGAACACGACCCGGCCGTCCTTGGCGAGGGCGTAGGTACAGCCCTCATGCTTGAAGCGGCCGAGAGCGGTGCGCTTGATCGGCGTCGCCGAGGGATCGTACGGATCGATCTCGACGATCCAGCCGAAGCGGTTGGGCTCGTTCGGTTCCTTCTCGACGTTGAACCGGTCGACATGCTGGGCCCAGGCGTACCAGGTTGCCTTGGAGATGCCGTAGCGCTTGTAGGCTTGGGCGTCCGGCATCTTTTCGGCGTCGCCGCCGAAATAGCCGTTGAAGTTCTCTTCGGCCGTCAGCCAGGTGCCCCAGGGCGTGTCACCGCCTGCGCAGTTGTTCAACATGCCCAGCACCCGGGTGCCCGTCGGATCGGCCGAGGTCTTCATTTTGTCGTGGCCGGCCGCCGGACCCGAGATCTGGATCGGCGTCGTTCCGGTGATGCGCCGCGCGTACTTGCTGTCCGGCACCACCTTCCACGCACCGCCTTCGCGCGCGATCTCGATCACCGTGCCTCCGTGCGCCGCCATCTCGACCTCGACCTGCGGCTTGGACGCCTTGAGATTGACGGCGCGCCCCGAACCCAGGCCCGCGAACATCAGGCCAGGGTCGGTGTACTCGTGATTGACGGCCATGAGGAAGCGGTCGTTCGCGGTGCTGCCGGCCGGCAGGGGATGCAGGCCGACGAAGTCGCAATTGTAGCCGAACTGCTTTTCCTGGGCCGCGGCCGTCAGGTTGGCCGGGTCGAAGGCCGGCGCGCCGGCGACCACCGGGTCACCCCAGCGGATCAGGACCTGCGCCTCGTAGCCGTCGGGAACGTGGTGCGTCTTGTCGAGCCCGTGCGCGACTTCCTTGAAGGTGAGCGACGACGGACCGGCCGTCTGGGCCATCGCAGTGCTGCTCAGCAGCTCGCGACCGAGCGCAACAGCGGCGCCGGCGCCGATCAGGCCGCGCAAGGCTCCGCGCCGGCCCAGCCGCCGCTCGATCAGGTCGCCGATCGTGGGTTCGTTACTGGGGTTCGATCCGATGTCTTCCGAATCAACGGCATCGTTCACGTGGTTGCCCATCCCAATCTCCTGATTGTTTGAGACCGCGATACGCCTCGGCGGCGATAGCATCACTGCGATTTCATGTCTTTTTTGTTTCAGCGCCATCCACAGCGCGCGTCAGCAAACCGTAGCGCGATGCCTGTAGCAGGCGGATGTCACACCTCATGAAGAGACACACATGAAAACCCATCTGCTGCTGGCGGCCTCCGCGACCGCCCTTCTGCTCGCGGCCTTTCCCGCTTCCGCCCAGACCAAGTATCCGGCCACCCTGGAAGGCCATGCGGTGCTGCCGGCGATGACCCTCGTCCCCGCTCCCGCCGATGCGCCGCAGGATCTGCAGATTTCCGGTCGCTATGCCGGCCCCGCCGGCCAGCGGGTCGACGCGCCGGAGAGCGTGCCCGGCATGTCCGCCCTGTCCGACAAGGCGGCGCCGCGGCTGACCGGGCTCAGCCTGCCGTTCAAGGGCCAGCCGGTCCAGGGATTCTCCGGCATCCGCAAGCTGCCGGACGGCTCCTATCTCACGATCAGCGACAACGGATTCGGCAGCAAGGCGAACTCGCCCGATGCCATGCTGATGTTCCACATCGTCAAGCCCGACTGGAAGTCGGGTGCGGTCGAGCGCGTGTCGACGGGCTTCCTGCATGACCCCGACCGCAAGGTACCGTTCCGCGTCGTCAACGAGAATACGCCGAAGCGCTATCTGACCGGCGGCGACTTCGATCTCGAATCGGTGCAGCCGATCGGCGATTTCCTGTACTTCGGCGAAGAGTTCGGCCCGTATCTGATCAAGACCGACAAGAGCGGCAAGGTGCTGCAGATCTTCGAGACCAAGGTCGACGGCAAGCTCGTGCGCTCGCCCGATCACCCCGCGCTCACGATGCCAGCCGCGCCCGGCCCGGTGAAGTTCGAAGTCCGTCGCAGCAAGGGTTTCGAGGGCATGGCGGCCTCGCCCGACGGCAAGTTCCTCTATCCGCTGCTCGAAGGTCCGCTGCTGACCGAGTCCGGCGAACCGGAGGCCAAGGACGGCAAGCGCTTCCTGCGCATCCTCGAGTTCGACGTGGCCAAGGGCGAGTACACCGGCAAGAGCTTCAAGTACACGCTCGAGGCGCCGGCCAACGCCATCGGCGACTTCAACATGATCGACGCCGGCACCGGCCTGATCATCGAGCGTGACGACACCGAGGGCGACGCGGCGCAGGCCTGCAAGGATGGCGCGATGAAGGCCGACTGCTTCAACGTGCCCGCGAAGCTCAAGCGCATCTACAAGATCGACCTCGCCCAGGCCGATGCCGACGGCTTCGTGAAGAAGGTGGGCTACATCGATCTGATGGACATCCAGGACCCGAACAAGGTCGCGCGCGCAGGCGCCAAGGACGGCAAGCTCACCTTCCCGTTCTTCACCATCGAGAATGTCGAGGTGATCGATGCCGACCACATCATCGTCGGCAACGACAACAACCTGCCCTTCTCGTCGGGCCGCGCGCTGGGCAAGTCCGACGACAACGAGCTGATCCTCCTGAAGGTCACCGACTTCCTGAAGGCGAAGTAGCTACTCGGTCGCGTCGAGTGCCACCTTCTCGCGCTTCTTGCGGAGCGCGGGAAGGAGTGGCGCGACCAGCAGGACGGCGGCGATCAGCAGACAGACCAGCGAGATCGGCCGGACCACGAAGATGTCGAAGGTCCCCTCGCTCAGGATCAACGACTTCCGCAGATTGTTCTCGAGCATCGGGCCGAGCACGAAGGCCAGGACCAGCGGCGCCGCCTCGTAGCCGAACTTGCGCATCAGGTAGCCCAGCACGCCGGTCCCGATCATGACAAAGACGTCGAACACCGCGTTGCCGGACGCGAACACGCCGACGATGCAGAACATCAGGATCAGCGGGAACAGGATCTTGTAGGGCGCCTTCAGGACCTGCACCCACATGCCGATCAGCGGCATGTTGAGGACCAGCAGCATGATGTTGCCGACATACATGCTGGCGACGATTCCCCAGAAGATCGTGGGATTCTGGCTCATCATCAGCGGCCCGGGCTGCAGGCCGTGGATGACGAAGGCGCCGAGCAGCAGGGCCATCACCACGTTGGGCGGGATGCCCAGCGTCATCAGCGGGATGAACGCGCCGCCCGCGGCGGCGTTGTTGGCGGACTCCGGCCCGGCCACGCCTTCGATGGCGCCCTTGCCGAACCGCTCGGGCGTGCGCGACAGCTTCTTCTCGATCGCGTAGGACGCGAAGGACGAAATCACCGCACCGCCGCCCGGCAGAATGCCCAGCAGGAAGCCCAGCACGGTGCCGCGCGCCACCGGGCCGGCACTCGCCTTCAGATCCGCCTTCGACGGCCACAGGCTGCCGATGCGCGCCTGGACGATGTCGCGGCGGATCTGCTGCTCGATGTTGGTCAGGATCTCCGCGACGCCGAACAGGCCCATCACCACCGGGATGAGGCCGATCCCGTCGACCAGTTCCAGGCGATCGAAGGTGAGCCGCGGCATGGCGTTGATCTGGTCGAGGCCGATCAGGCCGATGACCACGCCGACCGCCGCCATCAACAGCGCCTTGGCCATCGAGCCCTGAGTCAGGAAGCTCAGGATCGAGAGGCCCAGCACCATGAGGCTGAAATACTCGGGCGGGCCGAACGCCACGGCCACTCTGGACAGCATCGGCGCCACCAGCATCAGCGCGACGATGGAGAAGGTCCCGGCGACGAAGGAGCCCAGCGCCGCGATGCCGAGCGCCGGGCCGGCGCGTCCGCGTTTGGCCATCTCGTGGCCATCGATGCAGGTCACGACCGAGGCGGCTTCGCCCGGAATGTTGACCAGCACCGCCGTGGTCGAGCCACCGTACATCGAGCCGTAGTAGATGCCCGCCATCATGATGATGCCGGATTCCGGCGTGCCCGAGAGCGTGACCGGAAGCAGCAGCGACATGGCAGAGACCGGGCCGATGCCCGGCAGCACGCCGACCAGCGTGCCGATGAAGACGCCGATGAAGCAGTAGAGCAGGTTGATCGGATCCAGGGCGACCAGAAAGCCCTGGCCGAGGCCGGCGATGACGTCCATTTCACTCGCCCATCAGAACGGGATGAAGTCTTCGATCCATGTGCCCTTGGGCAACTGGACGAGGAGCATCTTCTCGAGGACGTACCAGACCCCGACCGCGGCGATCAGCGAAACCGGAAACGAAATCACGGGCCGCACCGGATCGACCACCGTCATCAGAAAGAGCAGCAAAGCGAGGCTGCAGAGTACGAAGCCCAGTCGCTCGAACAGGAACCCGAAGGCGATCAGCGCAAGCACGACCAGCAGCACGTTGCGCCACCGGGCGCCCCGCCAGAGATCGCCCAGCAGCGGCCCCTCGCCGCGCAGCCCGCCGATCGCGATGGAGGTCGCGAAGGCCACGATGATGAGGCCCAGCCAGAAGAACACGAACCCCGAGCCCGGTTCGCGCAACGTCCCCAGTTCGAGAAGCCAGCCCTGCCAGGCGACGAAGGCGCCGACGGCCAGCCAGAAGAGTCCGCCCCAGAACTCGGCGCGTCGCAGCATCATCAGTTCTTCTTGGCAAGCCCGAGCTGGTCGACGACCACGCGCTGCTCGTCATACTGCTGCTGGGCGAACTTGGCGTAGTCCACCGAATTCATGTAGCGCTTCGGATAGTCGTACTTGGCCATCAGCTCGGCGACCTTGGGATCGTCGAGCGCGGCCTTGAAGGCATCGTGGAGCTTCTTCACCACCGCCGGATCCATGCCCTTGGGACCCGCGAGCCCGAACGGGGAATCGAGGATGAGGCCGAAGCCCAGCTCATTCAGCGTCGGCGCGTCGGGCCAGCGGGGGTTGCGCTTCTCCGTCCAGATGCAGAGCAGGCGGAACTTGCCGGCATCGACCAGCGGCGCCCAGCCCGTGGCGTCCGCATCGGCCATGACGTGACCGCCCTCGACGGCCGCCCAGCCTTCGGGGCCGCCCTTGAACGGCACATGGGTGAACTTCACGCCGGCCTTCTGGGCGATCTGCTCCATGCCGATATGCAGCGACGTCCCGGCGCCCGGCGTCGCGTAGGTGAACTTGCCGGGATTGGCCTTGGCGAACTCGATCACGTCCTTGAAGGTCTTGAACGGCGAATCGGCGCGGACGACGACGCCGAACGTGTAGCCCGACGTGTGAAGGATCCAGGTGAAATCCTTCAGCGGGTCGTACGGCGTCTTCTGCATGTGCGGCAGCCGGAACAGCGTCACCGGCATCTGCGCGATCGTGTAGCCGTCCGGCTTGGCGGCGGCGGCCATGGCGGCGGGGCCGCTGGTGCCCGATCCACCGACCCTGTTGTCGACGACGACCGGCTGGCCCAGGAGCTTGCCGGCGGCATCGGCCATGGCGCGGTGCCAGAGGTCGACGCCGCTTCCCGCCGGCCACGGCATGATCAGCGTGATCGGCTTGCTGGGAAAATCCTTGGCGCCCTGGGCCTGCAGCACCGACGGCGCGAGCAGGCCGGCGGCGAGGGCTCCCGACGAAGCGAGAAGTGAGCGACGACGCATGGCGGCCCCCTCAGCTCTTCGCCAGGCCGAGCTTCTCCAGCGCCGTCTTTTCCTCGGCGTAGAGCTGGCGGGCGAACTTGTCGTAGGCCGCGGCCGGCATGTAGCGCGGCGACATGTCGTACTTCTCCAAGGTCGCGATGACGTCCTTGTCCTCGAGCGCGATCTTGAAGGCCTCGTCGAGCTTCTTGACCGTGAGCGGATCCATGCCCTTCGGGCCGCCCATGCCGAACGGCGAGTCGAACACCATGTCGAAGCCGAGATCCTTCAGCGTCGGCACGTCGGGCCAGTTCTTGGTGCGCTTCTCGGTCCACACGCAGAGCAGGCGGAGCTGGCCGGCATCGACCAGCGGCTTCCAGCCGGTCGAATCGGCCTGCAGGACCGTATGCTTGCCGAGCACGGCGGCATTGGTTTCCGCACCGCCCTTGAACGGCACCATGGTCCACTTGATGCCGGCCTGGGCGGCGATGCGCTCCATGCCGATATGCAGCGAGGTGCCGGCGCCCGGCGTGCCGTAGGTCACCTTGCCGGGATTGGCCTTGGCGAACTCGATCACGTCCTTGAAGGTCTTGTAAGGCTGGTCGGCCGCCGTGGTGACGCCGAACGTGTAGCCGCTGAGATGGGCGACGTAGGTGAAATCCTTCAGCGGATCGAACGCCGTCTTCTGCATCACCGGCAGACGGAACACGGAGATCGGCAGCTGCGACAGCGTGTAGCCGTCGGGCCGCGCAGTGGCGGCCATCGTGGCCGGACCCAGCGTGCCGGAAGCGCCGCCCTTGTTGTCGATCTGAAAGGGCTGACCCAGCACCTTGCCGGCCCGCTCGCACATGGCGCGGAGCGTGATGTCGCTCGATCCGCCGGCGGGCCACGGGACGATGAAGGTGATCGGCTTGCTGGGATAAGTCTGGGCGCGGGCGGCCGGCAGGTACAGCGGCATGCCGACGCCGGCAGCGATCACGGTTCCCAGACCACCCTTCACGAGACCACGACGACGGACCGTCATTTTATTTCCTCCCTTTGATTGACGAGGAAATTGGCCGATGGCTCAGTCGATGTAAAGCAATTGCAGACGGTGCGTTACGGCAGGCTGCGCTTCATCCATTGCGCCGTCGCCTGCGCGTCCTGGCTGTCGCTCGTCTCGAGCTTCGCGATCACGCGCTGCCGGTCCTCGAGCTCTCGGTTCTGGCTGAGCTTGATCTTGATCTGCAGCCGCGCGAGCGGCATGCGGAAGGCGACGATGCCCCTCGTCTGGGCCTCGGCATTTCCCGGTGGCAGGCGATCCAGTCCCCAGGACGAGGCATCCGCGCCTTCATACACGGCCGCGAGCTTCGCGAGCACGTCGAGCGCGCCCCGCGTGTCCTCGACGATCTGCGGTCGGCCATAGGCATGGACGGTGACGTAGTTCCAGGTCGGCACCTTGGGGCCCGGCGTGTACCAGGTCGGCGAGACATAGGCGTGCGGCCCCCAGAACAAAGCCAGCGACTCCGCCGGCCGCTCGAACAGCTTCCAGTGCGGGTTGGCGCGCGCGAGATGGCCGATCAGCGCGCCGTGTTCGCTGCCGTCGTCCTGCCAGAGCAGCGACAGGTGGGTGGCGAAGGGCGCGCCGGCCTCGTCGGTCGTCATCAGGAGGGCCCAGCTGTGGGCCTTCATGACCTCGCGGCCGACCGCTTCATCGCCTGCGAAATGACTGGGAAGATACATGGCTTGGATTCCTTGAACGGCGCGGGCTTACCATGGTCCAATGCCGGCCACACAGGGAGGATTATTCATGGGCGAAGATATCCGTCTTAAGTCTGCCGCCGGCGAGATCGGCGCCTATCTGGCCACCCCGGCCGGCACGCCGAAAGGCGGCATCGTGGTCATCCAGGAGATTTTCGGGGTCAACCACCACATCCGCGCCGTGACCGACAAGTTCGCCGCCGACGGCTACATCGCCCTCGCGCCGTGCTTCTTCGACCACATCAAGCCCGGCATCGAGCTCGGCTATACACCGGACACGATTGCCGAGGGCCGCGGCTACGTCATGACGCCCGGCTTCACCGAAAAGGCCGTGCAGGACGTCGAGACCGCCATCGCCGAGCTGAAGAAGCGCGGCGCGAAGAAGGTCGGCGTGACCGGCTTCTGCTGGGGCGGCACCATCACCTGGCTGGCGGCGACGCGCCTCAAGCCCGACGCGGCCATCGCCTATTATGGCGGCGGCATCTACGGCGCTCGGGACGAGAAGCCGACCGTGCCGACGATCATGCATTTCGGCGACAAGGACATGCACATCCCGATGACTCACGTGAACGAGCTGCGTCAGCTCCATCCGGACGTCACGATCTACGACTATCCCGCCGACCACGGCTTCCATTGCGACGAGCGCGGCAGCTACGACGCCGCGGCGTCCAAGCAGGCCTACGCCCGCACGCTCGAATTCATGGCCAAGCACGTCGGCTGACGCACGGCGCCGTCCCAACCACCAGTGTCATCCCGAACGAAGTAAGGGACCTTTCCCGGCGCCAGCCAAAGGTCCCTCGCTACGCTCGGGATGACAGGATTGTCGTTCCCGAGAAATGCCCGCCAAACGTCCCGCCAAGAAATCGTTCACCCCCGACGCCCGCGGCCCCCTCAACGGTGTCCGCGTCGTCGACCTGTCGCGCCTTGTGGCCGGCAACGTGCTGACGCTTCAGCTCGCCGACTTCGGCGCCGAGGTCATCAAGATCGAGCCGCCCGAAGGCGACACGTTGCGCTCGTGGCGGGTGAAGGGCGTCGAGACCGCGTGGAAGGTCTACAGCCGCAACAAGAAGAGCGTCGCCCTCGACCTGCGCTCCGACGCCGGCCGCACCATCGTGCGCGAGCTGGCGAAGACCGCGGCCATCCTCGTCGAGAGCTTCCGGCCGGGCGTCCTGGAGGACATGGGCCTCTCGCCGGCTGAGCTGCACGCACTCAACCCGAAGCTGGTGATCCTGCGCATCTCGGGCTGGGGCCAGGACGGACGCTATCGCCACAAGCCGGGCTTCGGCACGCTGATCGAGGGCTATAGCGGCTTCGCCTCGATGAACGGTTTCGCCGACCGCGAGCCGGTCCTGCCGCCGATGTACCTGGCCGACTGCATGGCCGCCCTGAACGGCTACGGCGCCGTGATGGTGGCGCTGCGCGAGGTCGAGATGAACGGCGGCAAAGGCCAGGTGCTCGACCTGCCGCTGTTCGATCCGCTGTTCTCGATGCTGGGTCCGCAGGCCGCCAACCACAGGCTGACCGGCGAGGTCAAGGTGCGCACCGGCAGCCGCTCGACCAATGCAGCCCCGCGCAACGTCTACCAGACGAAGGACGGCAGCTGGGTCTGCCTGTCGGCCTCGACACAGGGCATGGCGATGCGCGTGCTGGCCAAGATCGGCCGGCCGGAACTGGCGGACGATCCGCGCTTTTCGACCAACATCGAGCGGGTGCGCAACGGGGTCGAGCTCGACCGGATCATCGGCGAGTTCATCGCCGCCCGCGATCTCGCCGAGAACCTGCGCTACTTCGACGAGGCCGGCGTCACCATCGGCCCAGTCTACGATATCTCCGAGATCGTCGAGGACGACTACGTGCTGGAGCGCGAATCGCTGATCGAGATCGACGATGCCGACATGGGCGAGATTCCGACCCACCCCGTCGTGCCGCGCATGTCGGGCACGCCCGGTGCGCTGAAGAGCGCGGCGCCCCGGGTCGGCGAGCACAACGAGGCCCTGCTGAAACCGATGCTGGGGGCAGCCGAGTACGACAAGCTCCGTGCCTCGGGGGCGATCTCGGACGGCCCGAATCCGGGAAAGAAGGAAAAGCAGTGAACCGCCCCGTCCCGCCCGTCTGGCGCTCGATCCTCTACGTTCCCGGCAACGTCCCGAAGTTCATCGACAAGGCGCACGAGCGCGGCGCCGACTGCGTGCTGGTCGACCTGGAGGACAGCGTGCAGCCGGCGCAGAAGCAAGAAGCGCGGGCGATGCTGCCGGAGACCCTGAAGAAGGTGGCGCGCGGCGGAGCAGACGTGGCGGTGCGCATCAACCGTCCGCTGCGGCTGGCGATCCCCGACATCGAGGCGGCGGTGCGGCCGGGACTCTCGGCCCTGTTCGTCACCAAGACCGAGGGCGTGCAGCACCTGCGCCTGCTCGACGAGGTGGTGAGCGAGCTGGAGCGCGAGCGCGGCCTGCCGGTGGGCAGCGTCGGCTTCGCCGCCATGATCGAGCATCCGCGCGCCCTCACTGAATTGAACGACATCGCCGAGCGCGGTCCCCGGGTCATCGCCATGATGCTGGGCGGCGAGGATTTCGCGCTCGAGACCGGCTCGGTGCCGGGCGACGAGACGCTCGAACTGCCCAAGCGCATGGTCGCGTTCGCGGCGCAGGCGCATGGCGTGTCGATGATCGGGATCCTCGGCACCGTCGCCGACTATTCCGACCCTGCCGCCTACGCCAGGAGCGCCGAACGGGCGTGCCGCTTCGGCTTCTCGGGCGGCACCTGCATCCATCCCGGTCTGGTCGGCGCGCTGAACGACGCCTTCACGCCGACCGCGGACGAAGTCGCCTACGCGCAAAAGCTGATCGCGGCCGACGAAAAAGCCGCGGCTGAGGGCCGCGGCTCGTTCTCGGTGGATGGCAAGATGATCGACATCCCGGTGATCGACCGCGCCCGCCGGCTGATCCAGCGATACGAAGCGATCGAGAAGAGAGTCAAGGGATAGGCTGGGGGCGCGCCACTCCAGTGGCGCGTCTTCTCATGATTTCTGAACGCGCCACTGGAGCGGCGCGCCCCCAGCACTCAGTGCTTGTCAGCCCACACCGTGCGCTTCACGGCGTACATCAGGCCGGCCAGTGCCAGCAGGAACAGGATGACGCGAACGCCGGTGCGCTTGCGGTCTTCCATGTGCGGCTCCGAGGCCCAGGCCAGGAACTCGGTGACGTCGGCGGCTTCCTGGTCGAGCGTGGCCTTGGTGCCGTCGGCATAGGTCACCTTGTCGTCGCTGAGCGGCGGCGCCATGGCGATCTTGTGACCCGGGAAGTACTTGTTGAAGTAGTCGTCCTTCTTGACGTCGAACTCCTTGATCTGCTCGGGCGTCAGCTTGTCGTACGGGACGTAACCCGTGAGGATTCCATAGATGAAGTCCGGGCCGTACTCGCGCGCCTTGACGATGACGCTGAGGTCGGGCGGCGCCTTGCCGTTGTTGGCGGCGGCCGCGGCGGCCTCGTTGGGGAACGGCTTCTTGAAGCGGTCGGACGGGCGGGCGGGCCGGTCGACCGGCGCGCCGTCGTCGTTGAGATCGGAGACGGTGATGTCCTTGATCAGGCTCTTCACCTGGTTCTCGGTGAGGCCGAGATCGGTCAGGTTGCGATAGGCCATCAGCGACAGCGAATGACAGGCCGCGCAGACTTCCTGGTAGACCTGGAAGCCGCGCTGGGCGGCGGCGCGGTCGTAGGTGCCGAACGGACCCTGGAAGTGCCACTTCCGGGCGGGCGGAGGCTCGGTCCCGCCGGCCGCGATGGCAACGGTGCCGGTGGCCAGGGCAGCGAGCGCGATGGCGCCAGAGACCAACAGTTTGCGGGCGAAAGGCTTGCGCATGGCTCTTATACCGCCTTCTTCTTGAGCACCGAGTCGGCGATGCTGGGAGGCAATGGCAATGGCCGTTCGATCTTGCCCAGGATCGGCAGCAGGACGAGGAAGTGCGCGAAGTAGTAGAGGGTCGCCAGCTGCGACAGCGGCACCCAGAAGCCTTCCGCCGGCTTGGAACCGCAGATGCCCAGGACGATCACGTCGACCACCAGGAACATCATGAACCACTTGTAGATCGGCCGGAAAGTGCAGGACCGCACGCGCGAGGTGTCGAGCCAGGGCAGGACGAACAGCACCGCGATGGCGCCGAACATCGCCAGCACGCCGCCCAGCTTGTCGGGAATGGCACGCAGGATCGCGTAGAACGGCAGGAAGTACCATTCCGGCACGATGTGCGCCGGGGTGACCAGCGGATTGGCCGGGATGTAGTTGTCCGGATGGCCAAGATAGTCGGGCGCGAAGAAGACGAACACGGAGAAGACGATCAGGAACACCACGACGCCGAAGCCGTCCTTCATCGTGTAGTACGGATGGAACGGGACGGTGTCCTGCGGGCCCTTCGGGTCGATGCCGGTCGGGTTGTTCGAGCCATGCACGTGCAGCGCGACGACGTGCAGCGCCACGACCGCCACGATGACGAACGGCAGCAGGTAGTGCAGGGCGAAGAAGCGGTTGAGCGTCGGGTTGTCGACGGCGAAGCCGCCCCACAGCCAGGTGACGATCGATTCGCCGACCACCGGAATGGCGGAGAACAGGTTGGTGATGACGGTGGCGCCCCAGAAGCTCATCTGGCCCCACGGCAGCACGTAGCCCATGAAGGCCGTCGCCATCATCAGCAGGAAGATGACCACGCCCAGGATCCACAGCAGCTCGCGCGGCGCCTTGTAGGAGCCGTAGTACATGCCGCGGAAGATGTGGATGTAGACGGCGATGAAGAAGAACGAGGCGCCGTTCATGTGCAGGTCGCGGATCAGCCAGCCCTGCTGCACGTCGCGGTCGATGCGCTCGACGGCATCGAAGGCCATCAGCACGTGCGGCGTGTAGTTGGTGGCAAGCACGATGCCGGTGGCGATCATGAGGACCAGCATCACCGTGGCGATCGCGCCGAAGTTCCAGAAGTAGTTGAAGTTCCGTGGCGTCGGGAACGTGTGATATTCCTTCTCGATATACGAGAAGATCGGCAGGCGGTGATCGACCCAGGCGATCACCTTGTTATTGAAGACCGGCGGCGTGCCGTGTGACGAGGCCATTCTGGAACTCCAGCGAGATCTGAGGCGGACGACCTGGGTCGATCAGCCGATGCGAACGAGCGAGTCGGAAGTGAACAGGTAGTCCGGGATCACGAGATTCTTCGGCGCCGGGCCTTTGCGGATGCGGCCCGACGTGTCGTAACTCGAGCCGTGGCAGGGGCAGAACCAGCCGCCGTACTCGCCCTTCGGGTCGCCCGGCTTGTTGCCGAGCGGCACGCAGCCGAGATGGGTGCAGACGCCGATCATGATCAGCCACTCCGGCCGGACCTTCTTGGCGGTGTCGGTGACACGCTTGTTGTCGGTCTCCGGATCCGGCAGCTGCGCCATCGGCACGGCCTCGGCTTCCTTGATCTCGGCCTCGGTGCGGTGACGGATGAACACCGGCTTGCCGCGCCACTTCACGGTGACCGCCTGGCCGACCGCGATCGGCGTCACGTTCACCTCGATCGTGGACAGCGCCAGCGTGTCCGCGGCGGGATTGAGATTGTTGATGAAGGGCCACGCGACGGCCGCGGCACCGACGGCGCCAAGAGCGCCCGTCGCGACCATCAAAAAGTCGCGCCGTGTCGTTTCGCCGTGCCCGTGTACCGGTGTGCTTGAAGCAGCCATGATTACTCTCTTCCGTCCCCCCGAGGAGATGGCGGGTATATAGCCGGGAAAGCCCCTTTTGTTTCAAGGCTCTGTTGGTCGCAGGCCCGATGAGCGGCATTCTGTGACCGCGTGCCGCAGAAGAAGCGTTCCGCGCCGCGGACCGGAGTGGTGAGTTTTATGCGTCTGGCGCTGTATGAGCCTGATATCCCTCAGAATTTAGGGGCTTTTATCCGCCTGTCGGCCGGGTTGGGCGTCGCCCTGGACGTCATCGAACCCTGTGGTTTCCCGGTCGACGACAAGCGGATCCGGCGGGCGGCCATGGATTATTACGACCTGGCGACCCTGGTGCGGCACGCCTCCTGGGGGGCTTTCTGCCGGGACCGGCCCCCCGGACGCCTGGTCCTGCTGACCACGACCGGCGCCCAGCGCCTGCCCGAGGCGGTCTTCCGGCCCGACGACATCCTGCTGATGGGGCGGGAAAGCGCCGGCGTGCCGCCCGAGGTCCATGCGGCGGCCGATTTGCGGGTCCGCATCCCGCTCCAGCCTGGGGCGCGGTCGCTCAATGTCGCCCTGGCGGCATCGATGGTATTGAGCGAGGCCCTTCGCCAGACCTCGGGATTCGAAAAGCTCGCATGACCGCCAAGCCCGCCCGCACCGCCACCGGCCCCAACGGCCCCTCGCCCCTGCCCGACGAGGCGACCATCGCCCGCCAGAAGGAAGAGGCCGCGACCTGGTTCGCGAGCCTGCGCGACCGGATCTGTGCCGAGTTCGAGCGGATCGAGGACGAGCTGCAGGGCACGCATCGCGACCAGGCGCCCGGCCGCTTCGAACGCAAGGACTGGGCGCGCGAGAAGGGTCCGAACGGCGAGGATCACGGCGGCGGGACGATGTCGCTGATGCGCGGCCGCGCGTTCGAAAAGGTCGGGGTCAACATCTCGACCGTGTTCGGCGAGTTCAGCCCCGAGTTCCGCAGCCAGATCCCCGGCGCCGCGCAGGACCCGCGCTTCTTCGCCGCCGGCATCTCGCTCGTCGCACACATGCAGTCGCCCCGGGTGCCGGCGGTGCATATGAACACGCGCTACATCGTGACGACGCGCAGCTGGTTCGGCGGCGGCGCCGACCTGACGCCGATGGTGCCGCACGAACCCGACACGCGCGATTTCCACGCCGCGTTCCGCGCGACCTGCGACGCGCACGATCCGGCCTACCATCCGAACTTCAAGGACTGGTGCGACGAGTACTTCTTCCTGCCCCATCGCAACGAGCCGCGCGGCATCGGCGGCATCTTCTACGACTATCTCGACAGCGGCGACCATGCGCGCGACTTCGCCTTCACGCGCGCCGTCGGCGAGACCTTCCTCGACGTCTATCCGAAGCTGGTGCGTCGCCACATGGACCAGCCATGGACCGACGCCGAGCGCGCCCACCAGCTCGCGCGCCGCGGCCGCTACGTCGAGTTCAACCTGCTGCACGACCGCGGCACGCGCTTCGGCCTGATGACCGGCGGCAACGTCGAGGCGATCCTGATGTCCCTGCCGCCCGAGGTGCGCTGGCCCTGACCGGCCGAAGAATTGAACGGGAATCCTGGCGAATAAACGAAACAAACAAAATAATCGAAACAAATGAATTGAATGTCGCACCCCTCTGAATCCGGCCGAAGTGACCGTTGAGGGATCGAGGCTGCTCGCCAGTCCTTTTGAAAAACCCATTCCAACGACGCGACGGTGTCTGCCTCGACGGCTTCCGAGGGGCCGCTTCGGTCGAGACGACGGATTTAGATTCTACCGCACGGGCCAGTTCCAGATCGGCCGGTCTTCGTCCTGGGCGACGGTCTCGCCCAGTTCCTTCGCCAAGGTGATCCGCCGCCCGCCCGCCTTGGTGAGAGCGGAGACCAGGTGCTCGGCGTGGGACACCACGATGATCTGCGAGCGTTTCGACGCGGCCGCGATGAGCCGGGCGAGCGGGGCCAGCAGGTCGGGATGCAGGCTGGTCTCGGGCTCGTTCAGGATCATCAGCGACGGCGGCCGCGGCGACAGCAAAGCGGCCGCCAGCAGGAGATAGCGCAGCGTGCCGTCCGACAGCTCGGTGGCCTTCAACGGCCGCAGCAGCCCGTGCTGCAGCATCTCGACTTCGAAATAGCCGTCGCTCACCGCGACATCGACCGAGCCGCCGGGAAAGGCGTCGGCCACGGCGGCCTCGAGCTGACCTTCAACGCCGATCTCCTGGATGGTGGCGATGGCGGCGGCGAGATCGGCGCCGTCGCCCGCGAGCACGGGGGTGCGCGTGCCGACCTGGCGGCGGCGGGCCGGCGCCTCGCTGTCGGTGCGGAAGTGATCGTAGAAGCGCCAGTCGCGCAGCTGCTCGCGCAACGACAGGAGCTCGGCGCCGTCCTCGGGGTTGGCGCAGTGGGTCAGCATGCTGTCGAAGCCCTGCAGATGCGTGTGGGCCTGCCGGCGCTGTCCGGTACGGTCGCGCAGCGTGACCGAAGGGCCATGCCGTTCGGCGAAGGCGTTGGCGCGCTGCAGGACGAGCCCGGTCCACAGCGCCTCGGTCTTGATCACGGGGTCGCGACCGAACAGTCCACCCATCACCGGCAGGCCGAGATCAATCGCGTAGCCGTAGTCCTCGGAGGAGAAGCCCAGCTTCAGGCTGATCGATCCCTTGCGCACGGTGCCCTGCACCGACTGCTCGCCGCGTTTCATGCCGCGCGAGAACTGCTCGGGACCGGCCCACAGTACGGACGAGATGCCGCCTTCGAGCGCCAGCGACGGGATGATCCGTCCCTGCGCGACGTCGGCCAGCAGCCGCAAGGCGCGATAGAGGCTCGACTTGCCGCTGCCGTTGGCCCCTGTGATGACCGTGAGCGGCTCGACTTCGAGCCTGACGTCGCGCAGCGAGCGATAGCCCGAGATGCAGAGCCGCGAGAGGATGCTCATGCTGGGCTCATGCTGGGCTCATGCTGGGCTCATGCTGGGCTCATGCTGGGCTCAACCCGGGCTCATCGATGCCTGGCCAGCGCCCAACCCGCCAGCAACGGCGCCGCGAACAGCACGAGCACCAGCAGCGGATAGGGCGCACCCCACCAGAAACCGAGACGATCGAAGAAGGCTTCCGCACCTTCCTCGTAGGTCACGCGTGAATAGGTGAAGCTCGCCAGCATCGTCGAGGTCGGCCACAGCAGCGCCGCCAGCAACGCCGCCTCGAACCACTGGCCGCCCGTCGTGCGCCGCGCATGGATGATCGCCACCATGACGACATAGGGAATCGGTACCAGCGCCTTGTACCACTCGACCGCGCGCACCGAGAGGTTGGCCGCGATCCAGGTGTCGCCCACCAGGTCGTTCATCACGACGACGGCCGCAATCGCGCACCACAGCGCGAAGACGAGTCCCGGCCGGATCACGACGCGCGTACCTGCTTCTCGAGCTCGGCGAGACAGGCCGCCCGATCTGCCGCGAAGTCGCCGTCGATCCACCAGCGTTCGACGGTCTCGATCAAGGCGCCGACCCGGGGACCGGGCTTCAGGCCGAGCTTCAGCGCATCGCCGCCGCTCACCGGCAATTCGGGCGGCGCCCACGTGCGGGCCATCGCGAGTGCCGCGCGCCAGTCGCCCGGTGCTTCGGTCGCGAGCAGCAGACGATCGGCGTAGAGATTGCCGCCCAGCGCATAGAGCTGCGCACGCCACGCCTTCGGGCCGCCGGCCACGTCGACCACCGGTTCGGCCGCCAGCATGACCTCGAGCCGCAGGGCTTCCTGCGTCGACAGCTTCAGCCGCTTGCCGATCACCGTGGCGTCCGCATCGGCCGTGAGGATCGATGCCAGACGCCGCACCGGATCGGGCCTGTCCTCGCGCGCGATCAGCGCCCGCAGCCGCGCCGTGCCGTCGCATTCGGGGAGCCAGTGATCGAGGATGGCGGCTTCGCGCATCGCGGCGATCGTGTCGGCCGGGGCCGGCGCCTCAAGCAGGCGCAGCAGCTCCTTGCGCACGCGCTCACCCGACAGGCCGCGCAGGCTGCCGGCATTGCGGCGGCAGGCTTCGAAGCCGGCCGCATCGAAGGGCGGCCGCCCGTACCAGGCATGGAAACGGAAGAAGCGCAGGATGCGCAGCCGGTCCTCGGCGATGCGCAGGTCGGGATCGCCGATGAAGCGCACGCGCGCTTCGGCGAGATCCCCGCGGCCGTCGAACGGGTCGTAGAGCGTGCCGTCGAGATCGGCATAGAGCGCGTTGAAGGTGAAGTCGCGCCGGCTCGCGTCTTCCAGCCAGTCGTCGGTGAAGGCCACGACCGCGTGCCGCCCGTCGGTCTCGACGTCACGGCGCAACGTCGTGAGCTCAAGGGGCCGCCCGTCGATGACCGCCGTCACCGTGCCATGCTTCAGGCCCGTCGGCACCACCTTGATCCGGCCCGCCTTGAGGGCGAGCATCACGGTCTCGGGCGACTTGTCGACGGCGAGGTCCGCGTCCTTGCTCAGGGGCGAGGTGCCCAACACCGTATCGCGCACCCAGCCGCCGACGAAGCGCGCCGAAATCCCCGCACGGCCGAGGACGTCGAACAACGTATTGACCGCCGCATCGTTCGACCACGGCGGCACCTCCAGCCGACCGACGGGCTTCATGATGCGAAGAGGCCGCCGTAGCCCTGATCCTGGGTGAAGAACATGACCAGGAAGCCCACGATCGCGCAGGCGAAACCCGCGATGCCGAGCCAGGTCATCGGCATGTCCTGCCACGAGGGCAGCGTGCCGGCGATCTTGCGCTCCTGCTTGATCCTCACCGCCCACGCCCAGAGGAAGAAGGCGCAGAAGGGCGCCAGCACGAGGATGAGGATGAGAAGAACGACGCGCATGAAGGCTCCCGGCCCGCGTCAGTCGCCGGCGGTCAGAATGAAGTGAAGGTTCTTCAGCATACCCGCCGTGGCGCCCCAGATGTAGCGCTCGCCGTACGGCATCGCGTAGTAGCGCCGTTCGCGCCCCTGCCAGACCCTGCTGTCGATGCGATGATTGCGCTCGTCGAGGAAATGATCGAGCGGCACCTCGAAGACGTCTGCGACCTCACGCGGATCTGCACGCATCGTGAATCCGGGTGTGACTATGCCCACGATCGGCGTGATCTGGTAGCCGGTGCCCGTCCTGTAGAGGTCGAGCGACCCCACGACGTCGATGAAGTCGCGGGTCAGGCCGACCTCCTCCTCGGTCTCGCGCAGCGCCGTCGCCGTCGCGTCGACGTCCTCGGCCTGCCGGCGGCCGCCGGGAAAGGCAATCTGACCGGCATGGCTGGGCATGTCCTCGGTGCGCTGCGTCAGCAGGACCGTGATTCCCGTCTCTCGCCGAATCAACGGCATGAGCACGGACGCAGGACGCCATACTTCGGGCATCGCCCCGACACCGTTCAGTGAGAAGTCACTGCCGATCGGCGGCGATGCCACGCGCAATCCGGATGCCAAACGCCTGCTGCGCTCGGCTACCCTCCGCACAATTTCGTCAACCGTCATGCCCTTGTTCCGGCCTCAATTCTGGGCTTCCCTCAAACATATTCCCTCGACGACAGGAGCGCCCTGGTGGCCCCCGATACATCGACTGCAACCGACGCCGACGCGCAGGCCGCCCTCGCCGACATCGAAAGGCTGGGAGGGCAACTTCGCGCCGCCCGCATTTCCATCGGCAAGGTCATATATGGCCAGCAGGACGTGATCGATCAAACGCTGGTTGCCCTCCTGTCCGGCGGCCATCTTCTCCTGATCGGTGTTCCGGGTCTCGCCAAGACCAAGCTGGTCGACACACTGGGCGTCGTGCTCGGGATGGAAGCCAAGCGCATCCAGTTCACGCCCGACCTGATGCCGGCCGACATCCTGGGATCGGAAATCCTCGAGGAAGGCGAAGGTGGACGCCGCTCCTTCCGCTTCCTGCAGGGCCCCGTCTTCGCCCAGCTGCTGATGGCCGACGAAATCAACCGCGCCAGCCCGCGCACCCAATCGGCGCTGCTGCAGTCGATGCAGGAGCGGCACGTGACGGTGGCCGGCAAGCGCTACGACCTGCCGACGCCGTTCCACGTGCTGGCGACCCAGAATCCGCTGGAACAGGAAGGCACCTACCCGCTGCCGGAAGCGCAGCTCGACCGCTTCCTGCTGCAGGTCGATGTCGGCTATCCCGACGAGGAGGCCGAACGCCAGATCATGATCGGCACGACCGGCGCCGAGCAGGCCGTCGCCACGCAGGCCCTTTCGCCGGGCGACCTGATGGCTGCTCAGGCCCTGGTGCGTCGCCTGCCGATCGGCGAGAGCGTCGTCGATGCCATCCTGAAACTGGTGCGCGCCGGCCGCCCCGAGCACACCGACCTCGATGTCGTGCGCCAGCGCGTCGCCTGGGGTCCCGGCCCGCGCGCCAGCCAGGCCTTCATGCTGGCCTGCCGCGCCCGTGCCATCATCCAGGGCCGGCTCGCGCCGTCGGTCGACGATGTCGTGGCGCTCGCCGGTCCGATCCTGCGTCACCGCATGGCCGTCAACTTCTCCGCCCGCGCCGAAGGCGTAACCGTCGAGTCCGTCATCGCCCAGATGTGCGCCCGCCTTGGGTAATCGTCTGGCCCAGGCATTGCACCGCGGGAGTTCATGACTGCGCCTTCAACCCTTCATCGATCGCTCGAACTCGCCGGCACGCTGCCCGCCCTGATGGTGGCTGCCGATCGCGTGGCCGCGACCGTCATCCAGGGCGTGCATGGCCGTCGACGCGTCGGCCAGGGCGATGCCTTCTGGCAGTACCGGCCCTATCGCGATGGCGACAGCGCGAGCCAGATCGACTGGCGCCAGAGCGCGCGCAGCCGCAATCTCTTCGTGCGCGAGACGGAATGGGAAGCTGCGGCCAGTATCTGGCTGTGGCGTGACGCCTCGCCCTCCATGCAATACGCCTCGCTCAAGAACGCCGACACCAAGGCGCTGCGGGCCGAGCTGATCACGCTGGCGGTGGCCAGCCTGCTGGCCGATGCCGGCGAGCGCGTCGCGATCCTGGGCGGCGGCATGCGGCCCGCCTCCGGCCGCGTCGCCGTGCGCCGCGTCGCGGAAACCCTGCTCGACGAGTCGCGCGACACGAGCCGTACGCCTGCCAGCCTGCCGCCGATGGTGCCGCTGCCCGCGCACGGCACCATCGTGCTCGTGTCCGACTGGCTCGATCCGCTGGAGAAGATCGAGGAGATCATCCGCTACTACGCCAGCGTCGGCGTGCGCGGCCACCTCGTACAGATCCTCGATCCCGCCGAGGAAGAGCTGCCGTTCGACGGTCATGTGAAGTTCGAGGGCCTCGAATCGGAGGGCCAGCACACGATCCGCAGGGTCGAAGCCGTCCGCTCGGCCTACAGCGCCCGTCTCGCCGCCCAGAAGGAAGGGCTGCAGCGTCTCGCGCGGCCCGCGAACTGGACCGTGCATCTCCACCGCACCGACCGGTCGCCCCAGACCGTGCTCCTGTCGCTTTACCTCGCCATGGCCGACATGGGCCGGCTGAACCTGGCCTGACCGCATGCTGAGTCTCGGCGCATTCGCCTTCGCTGCCCCCGGCATGCTGGCCCTGCTGGTCGCCCTGCCGGCGATCTATTTCCTGCTGCGGCTGATCCCGCCGCTGCCCAAGCTCGTACGCTTCCCGGCGATCCGGCTGCTGGTCGGGCTGGAGCCGCCCGAGCAGACACCGATGAAGATGCCGTGGTGGCTGCTGCTGCTGCGGCTCCTGCTGGCGACGGCCCTGATCCTGGCGGTCGCGCGGCCGCTGCTGAACCCGCAGGCCGACCTGCCGGGCCGCGGTCCGCTTCTGCTGGTGATCGACGACGGCTGGTCGAGCGCCCCGGGCTGGGCGACGCGCACGGCCCATGCCGAGCGCCTGATCCAGCGCGCCGAACGCGCCAATCGCCCGGTCGTGCTGGTCGGCACCGCGCCGGCGCCGCTCGACGCGCCGGCAACCCGTCGTGGCGCCATGCGTCCCGACGAGGCGCGCACCCTGTTGCGCGCCTTCCGGCCCAAGCCCTGGCCGACCGATCGCGCGGCCGCCGCAACCGCCATCGACCAGATGCAACTCGACGCCGGCGCCTATGTAGTCTGGCTGAGCGACGGTCTCGAGGACGAGGGCGCGACGCGCCTCGCCGAGCGCCTGCGCCGCTTCGACGGCTTGCAGGTGCTGCTGCCCGATCAGGCCACGACCCCGCTGCTGCTGCTGCCGCCGGCCGCCGAGGGTCGCGACCTCAAGGTGCGGGCGCTGCGTCCCGCTGCCGACGGTCCGCGCAAGGCCGCGGTCCAGGCCTCCGACGAGCAGGGCCGCGTCGTGGCCCGCATCGATCTCGACTTCGCCGCAACCGCCACCCAGGGCGAAGGCATGCTCTCCATCCCGGCCGAATTGCGCAACCGCATGGCCCGCCTCGACATCGAGGCCCAGGGCGGCGCCGGCAGCACCATCCTGCTCGACGAACGTCATCGCCGCCGCCCCGTGGCGATCCTCGGCGAGCGCGCGACGGCCGGCAACCAGCCGCTGCTGCAGGAGATCTACTTCCTCGAGCGCGCGCTGGATCCCTATGTCAGCCTGAGCATCGGCGACCGCGAAGCGGTGCTGACGCGCAACACCGCCGTGCTGCTGATCCCGGACGGCTCGGCGCCGTCGGCCAACGACCGCGAGGAGATCGCCAAGTGGATCGAGCGCGGCGGCATCGCCGTACGCTTCGCCGGCGCCAACCTCGCGGCCGGCGCCGACACGCTCGTGCCGACGAAGCTGCGCCTGGGCGACCGCGCGCTGGGCGGCATCATGAGCTGGGGCGAGCCCAGTGCGCTGGCCGAGTTCCCGCCGAACAGCCCCTTCCTCGGCATCCCGGTCCCGAAGGACGTGCGCATCTCCCAGCAGGTGCTGGCGGAACCGACGCCCGATCTCGCCGACAAGACCTGGGCGCGTCTGGCCGACGGCACGCCGCTGGTCACCGCCGAGAAGCGCGGCCAGGGTTATCTCGTGCTGATCCACACCACCGCCAATACCGGCTGGAGCAACCTGTCCCTGTCCGGCCTGTTCGTGAATATGCTGCAGCGGCTGGTCACGCTCTCGCGCGGCGTCGCGGGCGACGGCGTCAACAAGGCGCTGAAGCCGTGGCGCACGCTCGACGGCTTCGGCCGCCTCGGCGCGCCGCCCGCCGGCATCCAGATCCTGCCGGCCGACGCAGCAGAGACTTTCCAGCCCAAGCCCTCTTCCCCGCCGGGCCTGTATGGCGACGAGAATGCCCAGATGGCCTTCAACATCGGCGGCCGCATCGCCGCGCCCAAGCCGCTGGTGCTGCCGAGCGGCGTGGCGACCGACCGGCTCTCCGAAGCCGGCGAGACGGACCTGTCGAAATGGTTCCTGCTGGCTGCGCTCCTGCTGCTGCTGGCCGACCTCCTGATCTCGCTGTGGCTGCGCGGCCTGCTGCCGAAGGCCGTCCGGTTCGGACGCGCCGCCCCGGCCGCCGTCCTGCTCGCTGCCCTGGCTTTCACCGTCGCCCCTGACCTGCAGGCGCAGCAGCCCCCGCCGCCACAGCCCGGCACGGCCGCAACCGCGCCGGCGGCCCGGCCAGGTCCGCCGCCGCTCACCGACGAACAGGCACTGAAGGGTTCGCTCGACATCCGGCTCGCCTACATCATCACGGGCGACAAGGAAGTCGACGACATCAGCAAGGCCGGCCTCGAAGGGTTGAGCGAGATCCTGCGCAGCCGCACCTCGGTCGAGCCCGCCGATCCGGTCGGCCTCGATCTCGAGCGCGACGAACCGCGCCTCTATCCGCTGATCTACTGGCCCGTGACCTCGACGCAGCCGGCCTTGTCGCCGCGCGCCCAGGCCGCGCTCGACCGCTACCTGCGTACCGGCGGCATCATCTTCATCGACACGCGCGACCAGCAGATGAGCTTCGACCGTCCGGCCGGCGGCAATCCCGACCTCAAGCGCCTGCTGGCCGGCGTCGAGACGCCGCCGCTGGTCGCCATGCCGCCCAACCACGTGCTCAGCAAGGCCTTCTATCTCCTGTCGGACATGCCCGGCCGCTGGCAGGGCGGAAAGCTCTGGATCGAGTCGGGGACCGGCCGCGTCAATGACGGCGTGACGACCATCCTGATCGGGTCGAACGACTATGCCGGCGCCTGGGCCGTCGACCAGCGAGGCCGTGGGCTCATGCCGGTGACGCCGGGCGGCGAGACGCAGCGCGAGATGTCCTATCGTTTCGGCGTCAACCTCGTGATGCATGCGCTGACCGGCAATTACAAGGACGACCAAGTTCACCTGCAGGACATCATGCAGAGGTTGAGGCGATGAACATGACATCGGCCGTTTCGGTCGCCTTCGATCCCCTGCTGCCGTGGACGGTGCTGGCCGTGCTGGGCGCGATCGGCCTCGTGCTCGTGCTGCTCGGCCTGCGCGCCGGCGCCCGCGGCACGATCTGGCGGCTGGGTTCACTCGTCGTCGTGCTGGCGGCGCTGGCCAATCCCTCCCTGATCGAGGAGCAGCGCAAGCCGATCGCCGACGTGGCCCTCGTCGTCGTCGACGACAGCGATTCCATGGCGATCGGCGAGCGGCGCCAGCAGGTCCAGGCCGCGCGCGAGAGCCTGAAGCGCAAGCTCGGCCAGCAGGACGGGCTCGAAGTGCGCGAAGTGGTGCTGCCGCCGTCGCAGATCCAGCTCGGCAGCGAACGGCCGGGCGGCACGCGCCTGATCGACGCGATGCGCTCGGCGCTGATCGAGATCCCGCAGGAACGCCTGGCGGGCGTGGTGCTGCTGAGCGACGGCCAGGTCCATGACGTTCCGGCCGGCGTGCCGCCGGAACTGGGCGGCGCGCCGGTGCACGCGCTGATCGCCGGCCGGAAGAACGAGCGCGACCGGCTGATCGTGCTCGAACAGTCGCCGCGCTACGGCGTGGTCGGCCGCGAGGTGACGACCAAATTCCGGATCGACGATCCCGCGGGCGGCACCGCGCCGGTCACCCTGTCGGTCGGCGGCGAGGTCGTGAAGCGCATCGACGTGCCGGTTGGCCGCTCGGTCGAGTTGCCGATCACCGTCGGCAATCCCGGCGCCAACGTCGTCGAGTTGGAAGTCGGGCCCGGCCCCAGCGAACTCACCCTCGACAACAACCGCGCGCTGTTCACCATCAACGGCGTGCGCGACCGGCTGCGCGTCCTGCTGGTCTCGGGCGAGCCCTACCAGGGCGAGCGGGCGTGGCGGAACCTGCTGAAGAGCGACCCCGCGGTCGATCTCGTGCACTTCACCATCCTGCGCACGCCGCAGAAGGACGATTTCACGCCGGTGCGCGAACTGTCGCTGATCGTCTTCCCGATGCGCGAACTGTTCGAGCAGAAGCTGAAGGAATTCGACCTGATCATCTTCGACCGCTACGAGTCGGGGAACCTGATCACGCGCGACTATTTCCGCAACATTACCGAATACGTGAAGGGCGGCGGCGCGCTGCTGGTCTCGGTCGGCCCGGTGTTCGCCACGCAGCGCTCGCTCTATCGCACGCCGCTCGGCGCCATCATGCCCGGCGCCCCGACGGGCGACGTGGTCGAGACTGGCTTCAAGCCCAAGGTCACCGAGATCGGCCAGCGCCATCCGGTGACGGCGAACCTGCCGCAGGCCGGCGATGCCAACAAGGAGCCGGAGTGGGGCCGCTGGTTCCGCCTGATCACGTCACGCACGGAGCGCGGCAACGCGGTGCTCGCGGGCGCCGAAGAGAAGCCACTGGTGATCCTCGACCGTGTCGGCGAGGGTCGCGTGGCGCAGCTTCTGTCCGATCACCTGTGGCTGTGGAATCGCGGCATCGACGGCGGCGGCCCACAGCCCGAGCTGGTGCGCCGCGTCGCCCACTGGCTGATGAAGGAGCCCGATCTCGAGGAAGAGGCGCTGCGCGCCACCGCCGTCGGCGGCCGCATCGAGATCACGCGCCGCACGCTGGCCACCACCTTCCCGCAGGTCACGATGACCTCGCCGGGCGGCGCCACCCGCACGCTCGACCTGCGCCAGACCGCGCCCGGCCTCGGCGTCGCCATGGTCGATGTCGACAAGCCCGGCCTCTACCGCTTCGACGACGGCACCCTGCGCGCCGTCGCCGCCGTCGGCAGCCCCGATCCGCTGGAATTCTCAGACGTGCGCGCGACCGATGCCAAGCTGAAGCCGCTGGCCGAGGGCACGGGCGGCGCCCTGATGTGGCTGACCGACCAGTCGGACCCGGACATCCGCACCGTCCGTCCCGGCCGCGCCGCCGGCGGCTCCGACTGGATCGGCCTGCGCCGCAACGAGGGCTACACCGTCGCCGGCATCAACCAGCTGCCGCTGCTGCCCGGCATCCTGGTGGCCCTCGCCTTCCTGATGGCCATCGCCAGCGCCTGGTGGCGCGAAGGACGATAGGGCTGAGCGAAGCTCAGCCCTAGAAGCGGCAGGACATTGCCATCGGCAATGTCCGGGAGCGCCGAAGGAAGAGCGACCAAACCTTCAGTAAGTCGCCCGGCCACCCGAAATGTCGAAGACCGCGCCGGTCGAGAAGGAGCAGGTCGGCGAGGCCAGCCAGTAGGCCAGCTCGGCCACCTCCTCCGGACGGACCATGCGGGCCATCGGCACGTTGGCCAGCAGCTTGGCGCGCCGCTCGTCGTTGAGTTCGCCGAAGATCGCTGTCTCCGACGCCGAGGGCGTGATCGCGTTGACCAGCACGCCCGACGTCGCGAGCTCCTTGCCCATCGACTTGGTGAGGGCGATGACGGCGGCCTTGGAGGCGACATAGGCCGCGACGTTGGGGTTGCCGTCCTTGCCCGCGATCGAGGCGATGTTGACGATGCGGCCGTAGCCGCTCGTGACCATGTCGGGCACCGCGGCCTGGCAGCAGCGGAACGTGCCGTTGAGGTTGATGTCGAGCACCCGGTGCCACTGATCCTCGGGATACGATCCGATGCCGGCGGAGGGGCCGAGGATGCCGGCGCTGTTGACCAGGATCGACGGCACCCCGAGAGCGGCCTTCGTCGCCGACCAGGCCGCCCTCACCGCCGCCGTGTCGGTGATGTCGACGGCGAACGCCTGTGCCGCCGCGCCGATCTCCCCGGCAGTGCGCTGCGCGCCGGCAAGATCGACGTCCCACAGCGCGACCCGGATGCCCTCGCGTGCGAAGCGATGCGCGATGGCGCGGCCGAGGCCGCTGGCCGCGCCGGTGACGACGGCTGCCGGCGTGCCGGGGCTCATGGCTTGACGTTGGCCTGCTGCGCGATCTTGCGCAGGGTCGCGATGTCCTTGGCCGTCTGCGCCTTGAGATCCTCGGGGCTGATGGTCGAGGCGGTCATGCCGAACTCGGCCCAGCGCGCCTTGACGTCCGGCATCGCCAGGATCTTCATCAGCTCGGCATGCAGGCGCTGCACGATCGGCTTGGGCGTGTTGATCGGCGCCATCAGGTCGTAGCGCCAGACGAAGTCGAAATCGACGCCCTGCTCGACAAAGCCCGGCACGTCGGGGAAGTTGATCGAGCGGCGCGTGCACGAGACCACGACTTTGACCTTGCCCGACTTGACCATCGGCACCGCCGACTGAACGTCGGAGAAACCGAGCTTGATGTGGCCCGCCGCCACGTCGTTCAGCACCGGCGCGGCGCCCTTGTAGGGCACGTGGGTCATGTTGATGCCGGTGCCCGCACGGATGATCTCGGCGCAGAGATGGCCGGTGGAGCCGTTGCCCCAGGTGCCGTAGTTCACTTCGCCGGGCTTGGCCTTGGCGAGAGCGATTACGTCGCGCAGGTCCTTCACCGGATAGTCCGGGCTGGCCACCATCACGACAGTGGCCGAACCGATGTCGGCCAGATGCTCGAAGTCCTTGACCGGATCGTAGGGCAGGTCGGGCATCACCGCCGGATTGACGACGACGGTGCTGGCCGAGCCGAGGACCAGCGTGTAGCCGTCTGCCGGCGCCTTCTGGGCCGCTTCCATGGCGATGACGCCCGATGCGCCCGGCTTGTTGTCGACGATCACGGTCTGCCCGAGCGCGGTGCCGAGCTTCTCCGCCAGGGCGCGCGCCACCAGATCGGTCCCGCCGCCGGCCGCGAACGGCACGATCAGTCGGATCGGCTTGCTCGGCCACTTGGCGTCGGTCGTCTGCGCGAATACTGGCGTCGTCACGCCCAGGGCCAAAGCCAGGGCGAACGCCCTCCGGATCATTCTCATTCTTTCCTCCATGTAGGTTCTTGATTACATCGCCGTCGGCGGCACACACGATTCGCGCAGTACGAGATCGACCGGCAGCAGGGCCCGTGACTGCCCCTCCCCGGTGCCCCGCAGCCGTTGCAGCAACAGTTCGGCCGCCGCCCGGCCGACATCTTCCAGACTCCAGCGCAACGCCGTGATCGCCGGCGTGTGCACGGCGGCCAGATCGGTGTCGCCGACGGAGATCACGGACAGGTCGCGCGGCACCGAAAGCCCGAGATCGCGCGCGGCACGCAAGGCGCCGGCGAGGATGCGGGTGCCGAGGGCGATGATCCCCGTCGGGCGCCGGTCGCGGCGCAGCAGAGCAAGCGCGTCACCCTGCGCGAAATCCATCGACGATTCCTGGAGACAGACCATGGCGCCCGCCGGGTCGACATCGGCTTCGGCGAAGGCCGCCTTGAACCCGGCGATCCGCTCACGGCCCGGGCGCATGCGCGCGCCCGGCGTCAGCAGTGCGATGCGGCGGTGCCCCAGTCCGATCAGATAGCGCGTCGCGGTCCGTGCGCCTTCGCGATGGTCGACCAGGACCGCCGGCCACGGCGTATCCTCTTCGTGCGGAACGTCGCGATCGAGGATCACGACCGGCGCGCCGCCGGCGGCGAGCTCGCGCCAGGCGCGGTCGTTCTCGTCGCTGCCAGGCGCGACCAGCATGCCGTCGAGACGCCGGCTGCGGAACGCCGCGACCATCGCCCGCTCGCGCGCCGGATCGTTGGCCGTGTTCCCGACGATCATCAGCAGGCCGGCCTCGCGCAGACGCGCCTCCGCCGCCTGAACGATGCTGGCATAGAGAGGATTGGCGAGATCCGAGACCAGGCAGCCGACCATTCCGGTCGTGCGCGTCCGCAGGCTGCGCGCCTGGAGATCCGGCTGGTAGCCGAGCTTCTCCGCCGCGGCGGCGACGTCGCGCGCCACCCTGGCGCTGACGTTTTTGCCGCCGTTCAGCGCCCGCGACACCGACCCGACCGACACGCCGGCCGCCCGGGCCACGTCTCTAATGGTCATTCTGGAAACGATTTCTGCCATACGAGCGCACATATTTGACATCTATGCGGCACCTTGCAAGGCTATATTGGAAACGTTTCCAATCTGCAGAGTGTTGCGACCATGAAGGCTTCCGTTCCGGAACGCGCGAGTACGAACGAGGCCGGCATCGAGTGCGATGTCGTCGTGGTGGGCGCCGGCTTCGGCGGTCTCTATGCGCTGCACAAAATGCGCGAGATCGGACTGTCGGTGCGCGGGCTTGAGGCGGCGCCGGATGTCGGCGGCACCTGGTACTGGAACCGCTATCCCGGCGCGCGCTGCGACGTGCCCAGCCTGTTTTACTCCTACAGCTGGTCGCCGGAGCTGCGCAGAGAATGGCGCTGGACCAACCGTTACGCCGGCCAGGAGGAGATCCTGAGCTACGCCCGGTTCGCGGCCGACCGGCTCGACCTGCGCCGGCTGATCCAGTTCGACACCAGGGTTGCCGGCGCGACCTTCGACGAGAAGACCGGGCGCTGGATCGTCGAGACCGATCGCGGCAACCGGCTCCGCGCCCGCTTCGTCATCATGGCGACCGGCGGCCTGTCGGTGCCCAACACGCCCGACATTCCCGGCGTCGCCGACTTCAAGGGCGGCATCTACCACACGGCCCGCTGGCCGCAGGAGCCGGTCGACTTCGCGGGCAAGAGGGTCGGAATCGTCGGTACGGGCTCCTCAGGCGTGCAGGCGATCCCGATGATCGCCCGGGAAGCGAAGCAGCTCGTGGTATTCCAGCGCACGCCCAACTTTTCGGTGCCGGCGCGCAACCGGCCGCTGACCGACGAGGACCACAGGAGCTTCGACGAGGGGCTGGAAACCTATCTCGCCAGCCTCGAGCAATCCGACTTCGGCCGGGTGCCGCCGACGGCGTTCACCGCGGAGGTACCGCCGCGCGACGTCCAGTGGGCGCGCTACGAGCAGCTCTGGCAGGAGGGCGGCAGCGGCGGCTTCCTGAAGGCCTTTCCCAACATCCTCGTCCATCCCGACGTCAACGAGGTCTGCGCCGACTTCGTGCGCCAGAAGATCCGGGAGACGGTGAAGGATCCCAAGACCGTCGAGGCCCTGTCGCCCGAGGGCTATCCGTTCGGCGTGAAGCGCCTGTGCGTCGATACCGACTATTTCGATACCTACAACCGTTCGAACGTCGAGCTCGTGAACCTGCGCGACGAGCCGATCGCGACGATCACCGCTGACGGCGTCGACACGGCATCGCGACGTTTCGATCTCGACGCGCTGGTCTTCGCCACCGGCTTCGACGCGGTGACCGGCGCCCTGCTCGCTGTCGACATCCGCGGTCGCGACGGCGCCTCGCTCAAGGACGCCTGGTCGGAAGGACCCCGGACCTATCTCGGCCTCACCGTCGCCGGCTTCCCCAACCTCTTCACGATCACCGGCCCGGGTAGCCCGTCGGTCATCGGCAACGTGATCACCAATTGCGAGTATCACGTCGACTGGATCGCCGAATGCCTCACGCACATGCGCGGGCACGATCTCGAAACGATCGAGCCCGACGGCGAGGCGCAGGCCGCCTGGGGCGAGCATGTTGCAGAGGTGGCCGAGCGCACACTCTTTCCCAAAGCCAACTCCTGGTACCTGGGCGTCAACATTCCCGGCAAGCCGCGCGTCTTCATGCCCTATATCGGCGAGGGCTACCGCACGACCTGCAAGGAGATCGTGGAGGACGGCTACCGCGGCTTCCGCTTCGGCAGCGCGACACGCGCGCTGGGGGAGTCCGGCAAATGAGCCGTCTGTTCGGACCGATCCGCCAGAACGGCTATGTCGTGCGCGACATCGAGGCCGCGATGAAGCACTGGATCGAGGTGCTGCAGGTCGGGCCGTGGTTCTACATCGACCGCGTTCAGACGGACTGGTTCAGGCATCGCGGCCAGGACTCGGCCGTCGAGCTGAGCATCGCGCTGGCCAATTCCGGCGACCTGCAGATCGAGCTGATCCAGCAACGCAACGACGCGCCGTCGATGTACAAGGAGTTCCTCGACTCGGGCCGCGAAGGCCTGCAGCACGTGGCCTTCTGGTCGACCGACTACCAGGCGCTGTACGACCGTGCGCTGGGACTGGGTTACAAGCTCGGCCACGAAGGCCAGATCGGCGGCGAGCGCGGCCGCTTCGCCTATTTGGACACCGGCGCGCCGGCCGATCCCCATGCCGGCACCGTCGTCGAGATCTCCGACATCAGCGGCAACAAGGGCCGCTTCTTCGAGTACGTCCGCAAGCGCGCCCAGGACTGGGACGGCACCGATCCGATTCGTCCTGTGCAGGGCTGAGCTTCGCTCAGCCCCGTTACCAACCAGAAACTTGATCCCGCTCCCTGTTGCGCCATTTTGGGACCAGCAAGGAGAACACCATGATCGAGCTCAGACCCTTCGATAAATTGGGCAAGTCGGACCACGGCTGGCTCAAGGCGAACTTCCATTTCAGCTTCGCCGACTACCGCAACCAGGACCGTGTCCACTGGGGGGCGCTGCGCGTCTGGAACAACGACCGGATCGCGCCGCAGTCGGGCTTCCCGCCGCATCCCCATCGCGACATGGAAATCGTGACCTACGTCATCAAGGGCGCGATCACGCACAAGGACCATCTCGGCAACGAGGGGCGGACCGAGGCGGGTCAGATCCAGGTGATGAGCGCGGGCAACGGCATCCAGCACGCCGAGTACAATATGGAGCAGGCCGAGACCGAGCTGTTCCAGATCTGGATCATTCCCAACAAGCAGGGTGTCCCCGCGCGCTGGGAAACCGTGCAGTTCCCCGCCGACGCGCGCGACGGCAGGCTGGTGCCGCTGGCCTCCGGGCGCGGCGACGACGGGGCGATCCCGCTCTATGCCGACGGCTCGCTGATGGCCGGGACGGTGAAGGCGGGCCAGTCGATCCGCCAGAAGCTGAACGGCAAGCCGACCTATCTCGTCCCGGCCAAGGGGAAGATCGAGGTCCGCGGCAGTGACGGCAAGGTCGTGACCGCGAATGCCCGCGACGGCGTGGCCGTCGTCGAGCAGGACGAGATCGAGATCGTCGCGCTGGAGGATGCCGAGATTGTGCTGGTCGAAACGGACCGGCTGAACTGACCTCTCGTCAGATTGACGCTATGGACCGGGCGGGGTTTGATCCCGCCCGGTTTTCGTTTGGGAGGGACGCATGGCCTACAAGGGCTTCGATCTGACGGGCAAGGTGGCGCTGGTGACCGGCGGCAACGGCGGCATCGGCCTCGGCATGGCCGACGCGATGGCCCAGGCGGGCGCCGGTGTCTGCATCTGGGGCACGCGCAAGGAGAAGAACGACGCGGCCGTCGAACAGCTCGGGAAGCATGGCGGCAAGGTCCACGCCCAGATCGTCGATGTCGGCGACGAGAAGCAGGTCGAGGCCGCCTTCGCCGAGACGGTGAAGGTGATGGGCCACGTCGACAATTGCGTCGCCAATGCCGGTGTCTCGGGACGCGGCAAGGGCTCGATCCTCGAGATGGACTATGCCGAGTGGCGCCGCGTGCTGCAGATCAACCTCGACGGCGTTTTCTTCACGTTCCGTGCGGCGGCCAAGCACATGGTCGAGCGCGGCCAAGGCGGTTCGCTGGTGGCGATGGCCAGCACAGCGGCCATCGAAGGCGCGGCGCGCTCCAGCCACTACGGCGCCAGCAAGGGCGGCGTCACCGCCATGGTTCGGGCGCTGGCCGTCGAGCTTGCGCGCTACAAGATCACGGTGAACTCGATCCTGCCGGGCTGGATCGAGACCGAGATGACGGCCAATGCGGTGGCCAATCCGAAGTTCGCGGACAACGTCCTGCCGCGCATCCCGACCCGCCGCTGGGGTACCGGCGCCGATTTCGGCCCGATCGCCGTCTACCTGGCGAGCGGCGCGACCGGCTATACGACGGGGCGCGACTTCGTTATCGATGGCGGCTATACGTTGTTTTAGCCCGTCGCCACCGCAGCATCAGACTTTGGGGAAGCACTCATGATCAATCGGTTCGCAGCCAGCCTGGCCGTTCTCGTCGCCTTCGGGGCGCTGCCGGCGCTCGCGCAGCAGCAGCCCAAGCCGGCGGCCGCCGCGGCGACCCCCAAGGCCGACGAGGATCGCTATGTCGGCTACTACTACCCGAAGCCGACCGCGATCGAGACCTACACCTCGCCGATGCAGACGATCGCCGGCGCCGAGCGCGCCCAGCGCGTGCAATTCGCCACCGTCGTGTCGCAGGGCACGATCCAGTCGGCCTATCGCGTTCCCTACTCGGTCTTCGTCAAGGGCGAGAAGGCCGACAAGATGATCATCGTCGGCCTGCAGCCGGGCGAGATGAGCACGATCTTTCGGGCGCGTGCGATCCTCGCCAACATGACCACCATGTCGCGCCTGTCGCCGTTCTTCCAGGAGCGCACGATCGCCGAGGACGCGAACTTCTTCGACCTGCTGAAGCTGCTCGGCTTCCAGCAGATCACGATCAGCGACGGCGACAAGTTCACCCACCAGGTGAACATCAAGTAAGTCGGTAATCTCTTCCCCTTTGCGGAGCCCGCAAAGGGGAAGTGCCCGCGTCTTACGCGGGCGATGGGGTCATGACCCCTCCGGCCCTGCGGGCCACCTCCCCATCTGAATGGGGAGGACTCTCATATTGCATTCATGCCGCCGTCGATCACCAGTTCGGCGCCGGTCATGAAGCGGGACTCGTCTGAAATCAGGTAGAGCACGCCGTAGGCGATGTCCTCCGGCGTGCCGAAATGACCGATCGGCACGCGTTGCCGCGTGCGCTCGCGCGCCTTCTCGCTGGGCAGGATGTGCTCCCCCATCGGCGTCATGATGATGCCGGGGTGCACCGAATTGCAGCGCACCTTGTAGCCCTTGCGCGCGCAGTCCATCGCGACCGTTTTGGTGAACTGGCGGACCGCGCCCTTGCTGGCGCCGTAAGCCGAGAGATCGGGCGTGCCGAGGAAGGCCGCCAGCGAGGACATGTTCACGATCGAGCCGCCGCCCGAGGAGCGCAACGCCGGCACGCCGTGCTTGCACCCCAGGAACACCCCTTCGACGTTGATCGACAGGATGCGGCGCCACTGCTCGAGGCTCTCGCCCTCGAATGCCGAGGGAAACGGTCCGGCGATGCCGGCATTGTTGACCAGCCCGTTCAGCCGGCCTTCGCGCGCCAGGATGTCGTCGATGATGCGCTTCCAGTCGGCTTCCGTCGACGTGTCCTGCTCCTCGAAGCGCGCCTTGCCTCCGATTTGCTGCACTGTTTCGAGTCCGCCCGCGCGGTTCACGTCGGTCACGATCACCGTCGCGCCCTCCGCCGCCAGCAGCTTCGCCGACGCGCGGCCGATGCCCGATCCGGCGCCCGTCACCAGCACGACCTTGTCTGCAACGCGGTTCATGCAATCCCTCCCCGAACGTTCTTGTCGCAAGGCTAGAAGCAGCGCAGGCTTGCGACAAGCAAGGAGGAACGCATGGCCCGCACGCTGGAATTCTACTTCGACTATGGCAGCCCCTACAGCTACCTGGCGGACACGCAGGTCGAGGCGATCGCCCAACGCACCGGCGCGACCCTGGTTCGCAAGCCGATGCTGCTGGGTGGTGTGTTCAAGGCGACCGGCAATCACTCGCCGGCCGAGCTGCCGCAGAAGTCCGCCTGGAGCGGCTTCGACATGCCGATGTGGGCGCGCCACTACGGCGTGCCGTTCCAGCGCAATCCCTTCTTCCCGGTGAACACGCTGGCGCTGATGCGCGGTGCCGCGGCGGCCCAGCTGGATGGCCTGTTCGAGCGCTATCACCCGGCGGTCTTCAAGGCGATGTGGATCGAGGGCCGCAACCTCAACGACATGAAGGAGGTCGTGGCCGTGCTGACCGCGGCCGGCCTCGATGCACCGAAGTTCGGGGCCCGCATCCAGGACCAGGACGTCAAGGACCGGCTCAAGGCCACCACCGAGGAGGCGGTCGCGCGCGGCGTGTTCGGCGCGCCCACCTGCTTCGTGGACAAGATGATGTTCTTCGGCAACGATCGCCTTCCCTTCGTCGAATTGGCTCTCAAGGAAGAACTCAAATGAAGAAGATCGGTGTCCTGATCGCCGCCGGTATGCTGTTCGCCGCGGCGCCGTCCTTCGCGCAGACGGTCGGCACCTGCCCGCGCGGCGGCGGCAGCACGCAGCCGCAGCCGGTCCGCATCCTGTTCGCCCTCAACAGTTCGGTGGTGCCGCCGGCCGAGAAGCCGATGATCGCCCAGGCGGTGAAGACCGCGAAGGATCGCCAGGTGTCGGCCATCTGCCTGATCGGCCACACCGACAAGCTGGGCGACAAGGCCTACAATGAGAAGCTCGCGCGGGCACGTGCCCAGGCGGTTGCCGCCGAGATGATCCGCGACGGTTATCCGGGCAAGAACATCACCATCGTCGCCGACCCCGAAGCCTTCGGGAACATGAGCCTCGGCAACGAAAACGCCTCGGAGATCGACCGCAAGGTGACGATCTTCTACGCACGGTAAGCGCTTGTCGTCCTGAGCAAAGCGAAGGACCTCACATAGCGGCCAGACTATTCCAGAGCAGGCGCGAGATCCTTCGCTTCGCTCAGGATGACAACTAAATCGTCGGCCGTTAAGAAGCCGGATTGAGCACGTGCTGGTGTTTGGGTGCGATGATCAGGGCGGCCAGGACCAGGGACAAAAATCTCCTTAGCCAGGCGAGGATACGCCTGAAGTTGTATCCGGCGGCGG
>JAESFK010000244.1_pt1 | contig 35489 bp, 34 predicted proteins | sample 9269391 | NCBI WGS metagenome assembly JAESFK01 (sample SAMN14506231, study PRJNA617097) | algae metagenome | isolation source: Drouetiella hepatica UHER 2000/2452 and co-occurring heterotrophs from... | place: Slovakia: Slovak Paradise National Park, Hrabusice, Kosice Region | collected 2000-01-01
CGTCGGGGGAGGTGTCGAAGGGACGGCCGATGAGCCGGCGGGCGAGGGCCGCCTCGGCCTTGATGACTCCGTAGCCGAGGGCCCCCAGGGCGGCTCCGGCCGCAGCGACACCGCCCCCGCCGTAGGCGGCGGTGGCGGCGATCTTGCGGGCCCGGCGTGCGCGTCCCATCGGTGGTGGCTCCTCCTCCTCGGGGTCGGTCCTCCACGGTAACGCCGTGCGCCGACGCCCGGTCCCGGATCGGCGGGCCGCCCGCCTACGCTGGCCGGATGGACCTGCGCGCGGGACGTTCGGCCGAGGTCGTCCACCCGGTGACCGGCGACGACACCGCCGCTGCCCTGGGCTCGGGCGACCTGCTCGTGCTCGGCACGCCGAGACTGCTCGCCTGGGCCGAGGCGGCCACCGTGGCGGCGCTCGACGGGGAACTCGCGGACGGCAGCACGAGCGTCGGCACCCGCGTCGAGCTGGTCCACACGGCACCGAGCGCGGTCGGCGACGTCGTCACCGTCCGCGCCGAGGTCAGCGAGGTCGACGGCGGCCGCGTGGTGTTCACCGTCGTGGCCACCGGTGCCGGGGGCGCGCCCCTGGCCCGCGGCACCGTCGAGCGGGTGGTCGTCGACGTGGCCCGCTTCACCGCACGCCTGGGCCGCTGACCCGTTCCCGGCCGGGCCGGTGAGCCGCGTCGGACGTGACAGGATGGCGCGCGTGAAGTACGCCGAGCACATCGCCGACCTCGTGGGGGGAACCCCCCTCGTCAAGCTGAACTCCGTCACCGAGGGCATCGGGGCCACCGTCCTGGCCAAGGTCGAGTACCTCAACCCCGGCGGGTCGGTGAAGGACCGCATCGCGCTGAAGATGGTCGAGGCGGCCGAGGCCTCCGGCGAGCTCCAGCCCGGCGGCGTCATCGTCGAGCCGACCTCGGGCAACACCGGCGTGGGCCTCGCGCTCGTCGCGCAGCGCCGGGGCTACACCTGCATCTTCGTCTGCCCGGACAAGGTCTCCGAGGACAAGCGCAACGTGCTGCGCGCCTACGGCGCCGAGGTCGTCGTCTGCCCCACGGCGGTCGCACCCGACCACCCGGACTCCTACTACTCCACCTCCGACCGGCTCGTCCGCGAGACGCCGAAGGCCTGGAAGCCCGACCAGTACTCCAACCCCAACGGTCCTCTCTCGCACTACGAGACGACCGGCCCGGAGATCTGGGACGACACCGACGGCCGCATCACGCACTTCGTCACCGGCGCCGGCACCGGCGGCACCATCTCCGGCGCGGGTCGCTACCTGCGCGAGGTGAGCGCCGACCGCGAGGGTGGCCGCGTGCAGGTCGTCGCCGCCGACCCCGAGGGCTCGGTGTACAGCGGCGGCTCCGGCCGGCCGTACCTCGTCGAGGGCGTCGGCGAGGACTTCTGGCCCAGCGCCTACGACCCCGACCAGGTCGACCGCGTCGAGGCCGTGTCCGACGCCGACTCCTTCGAGATGACCCGCCGGCTGGCCCGCGAGGAGGGCCTGCTCGTCGGCGGCTCGTGCGGGATGGCCGTCGTCGCGGCCCTCCGAGTCGCCCGTGAGCTGCCCGACGACGCCGTCGTCGTCGTCCTGCTCCCGGACTCCGGGCGCGGCTACCTCTCGAAGATCTTCAACGACGACTGGATGGCCTCGTACGGGTTCATGAAGGTCGAGGGCGAGCGCACGGTCGGCGACGTGCTGCACGCCAAGGCCGGTGACATCCCGGCGCTCGTGCACACGCACCCGAACGAGACACTGCGCGACGCCATCGAGATCCTCCGGGAGTACGGCGTCTCGCAGATGCCGGTCGTCAAGGCCGAGCCGCCGGTCGTCTCCGGCGAGGTCGCCGGGTCCGTGTCCGAGCGCGAGCTGCTCGAGGCCCTGTTCACCGGGCACGCCCACCTCGCCGACCCGGTCGAGAAGCACATGGGCCCCGGGCTGCCGCTCGTCGGTGCCGGCGAGCCGGTCTCCACGGCCCGGCACGAGCTCGAGGGCTCGGACGCCGTGCTCGTCGTCGAGGACGGCAAGCCGGTCGGGGTGCTCACCCGCGCCGACCTGCTCTCCTTCCTCGCCGACTGAGCCCCGTTCGCTCCCTGCGCGGCGCCGCCGGGTGAGACTGGGGGCATGGAGCGACGACCGTACGAGTCGCCCGTGGAGCGGGCGATCCGCGAGGCCCAGGAGCGGGGCGAGTTCGACGACCTGCCGGGTGCCGGCAAGCCGCTGCGGCTCGAGGGCACCGACGACCCGCTGTGGTGGGTGCGCCGGCTCGCCGAGCGCGAGCAGATCGACTTCACCGGCGCACTGCCGCCGGCGGTCGCGCTGCGCAAGGAGGCCCTGACCTTCCCGGAGAGCCTGCTCGACCTGCGCACCGAGGAGTCGGTGCGCCGCGTGCTCGAGGACTTCAACCACCGGGTGCGCAGCGACCGGCTCCGCCCGCCGGACCCCCGGATGCCGCCGCTGCTGGCCCCCACCGTCGACGTCGACGAGATGATCGAGCGGTGGCGGGCGCTGCGAGCAGCCTCACAGCCGCCCGATGTTGACCCGCCGGTAACTTCGGGGGAGGCTCGCCCGAGGCGCCGCTGGTGGCGCCGCCGCCGCTGACGCCGCGCCCCGCTCGCCGGGCCGCGCCGACCGCCGGCGTCCGACGAGGAAGGCCCGATGAGCGACCACCCCCACCTGCTCGCCCCGCTCGACCTCGGCCACCTGACGCTGCCCAACCGGGTCGTCATGGGGTCGATGCACACCGGGCTCGAGGACCGGGCGAAGGACTTCCCGAAGCTCGCGGCCTACCTCGCCGAACGGGCCCGGGGCGGCGCGGCGCTCATCGTCACGGGTGGCTTCGCGCCGAACGTCGAGGGGACGCTGTACCCCGGGGCCTCGAAGCTCAGCGCGCGGCGCGAGGTCGGCCGCCACCGGGTGGTCACCGACGCCGTGCACGCCGAGGGCGGCCGCATCGCCCTCCAGCTGCTGCACGCCGGCCGGTACGCGTACACGCCGTGGTGCGTGGCACCGTCGGCGGTCAAGAGCCCGATCAGCAGGTTCCGGCCACGGGCGCTGTCCGACAGGGGAGTCCGACGGCAGGTGAGCGCCTTCGCGCGAGCCGCGCGGCTCGCGCAGCAGGCCGGGTACGACGGTGTCGAGGTGATGGGGTCCGAGGGCTACCTGGTCAACCAGTTCCTGGCGCCGCGCACCAACCGGCGCACCGACCGCTGGGGCGGGTCGCCGGAGAACCGCCGCCGCTTCGCGACCGAGGTGGTGCGGGCCGTGCGCGAGGCGACCGGCCCCGACTTCCTGCTCGTCTACCGCATCTCGGTGCTCGACCTCGTCGAGGACGGCCAGACCTGGGACGAGGTGACGGCCCTGGCCCGCGAGGTCGAGGCGGCAGGCGCGAGCATCCTCAACCTCGGCATCGGCTGGCACGAGGCGCGCGTGCCGACCATCGTCACCTCGGTGCCGCGGGCCGCGTTCACCGGCTACGCGGCGCGGCTCAAGGAGCACGTGTCGCTGCCCGTCGTCGCGACGAACCGCATCAACACCCCGGACGTCGCCGAGTCCGTGCTGGCCGGCGGCGCCGACCTCGTGTCGATGGCCCGGCCCTTCCTCGCCGACCCCGAGTTCGTCGCCAAGGCCGCGGCCGGCCGCTCGGACGAGATCAACACCTGCATCGCGTGCAACCAGGCCTGCCTCGACCACACCTTCGTCAAGAAGCGGGCGACGTGCATGGTCAACCCGCGCGCCGGCCGTGAGACCGAGCTGGTCATCGGCCGGGCGCCGGTGCGCCGCAAGGTCGTCGTCGTGGGAGGCGGACCGGCCGGGATGGCCGCCGCGGTCACCGCCGCCGAGCGGGGCCACGAGGTCGAGCTCGTCGAGGCGCGCGACCACCTCGGCGGCCAGTTCGACATCGCGATGCGGATCCCCGGCAAGGAGGAGTTCTCCGAGACCATCCGCTACTACACGCGCCGGCTCGAGGTGCTGGGGGTTCGGGTGCGGCTCGGCGAGCGGGCCGACGTCGAGTCGCTCGTGGCGGCCGGGGTCGACGAGGTCGTCGTCGCCACCGGTGTCGCCCCGCGGCTGCCGGACGTGCCGGGCATCGACCACCCGATGGTCATGACCTACGACCAGCTGGTCCGCGGCGAGCGCACGGCCGGCCGGCGCGTCGCGGTCATCGGGGCCGGCGGGGTCGGGGTCGACGTCTGCGAGTTCCTCACGACCGACGCCTCGCCGACCCTCGACGTCGACGCCTGGCGCCACGAGTGGGGAGTCGGGGACCCGGCCGAGACCCGTGGCGGCCTCGTCCCGCCGGTGCCGGAGGCCAGCCCGCGCGAGGTCGTCCTGCTCCAGCGCAAGGCGACCTCCATCGGGAAGGGCCTCGGCAAGACCACCGGCTGGGTGCACCGGGCCTCGTTGCGCGCCAAGGGGGTCGAGCAGGTCACCGGGGTGCACGCGTACGAGCGCATCGACGACGAGGGCCTGCACATCGCGCTCGGTGAGGACGGTGCCGAGCACCGCGTCATCGCCTGCGACACCGTCGTCGTGTGCGCGGGCCAGGAGTCGGTGCGCGGGCTCGCCGAGCCACTGGCCGAGCACGGCATCCGGGTGCACGTCGTCGGGGGCGCCGACGTCGCCGCCGAGCTCGACGCCAAGCGCGCCATCCGCCAGGGCACCGAGGTCGCCGCCGCCCTCTGACCCCCGGGCACGCCCCGTCGACGTCTGGCGGCGGGCCCGCCCGACCCACCATGCTGGGCGCCTGACCGAGGAGGCGCCGATGCCCGCTCGTCGGGCGCTTCGTGCGGCCCTGAGTCCTCGCGAGGGGTGGCCTCAGCGCAGGCCGGCGGCGTCGAACGCCGCCGCGAGCCGGTCGGCGAGGGCGCCCTCCTGGCCGGCGAGGCGGTGCTGCTGGTAGGCCGCGCGCACGGCGGCCATCGCGACCCGGGCCGTGAGCCCGGGCAGGAGGTCGACGGCCGGGTCGGTGCCCGCCCGCGCGTAGGCCGCCTCGACGAGGGCGGACTCGAAGCGCTCGCCCGCGCCGGCGGCCCGGGTCGCGAGCTCGGGGGAGCGGGCGGCCAGCTCGGCGCGCATCCGCCACAGCTCGCGGTCGGCCTCGAGGCCGCGCACGTGCTCGGTGAGGACGGCGCGCAGCGCCTCGGCGGGTGACTCCGAGGCCGGACGCGCGAGGACGGCGGCGTGGATGGCCGCCGCCCGCCCCGGGTCGGTGTTGACGAGCGCGTCCTCCTTCGTCGCGAAGTAGTTGAAGAAGGTGCGCGGGGAGACCTCGGCCTCGGCGGCGATCTCCTCGACGGTGACCGCCCCGACGCCGCGCTCGACGGCGAGGCGCAGCGCGGCGGTGTGCAGCCGCAGGCGGGTCTCCTCCTTCTTGCGGTCCCGGAGGCCGGGCCCGGGGGCCGCGCCGGTCGTCATGCGTCCAGTATGGCCCTGTCCGCGGATTTTGCACAGTGTGCAGAAAGATATATGCTTGTGTCATGCAACCAACCGCCGACCCGCTCGTGACCGAGCACCTCTCGGCGCTGTTCGTCCTCCTGACCCGTGCCCACGTGGTCGACGGCCCGGTGACCCGGGGCGACTACGCTTTGCTCGCGCTCACCGCGAAGCTCGGCCCGCGCCGGGCCTGTGAGCTGTCCGACGCCGCGGGCCTCGACGCGTCCACCACGAGCCGGCGGGTCTCCGCCCTCGTCGAGCGCGGGTTCCTCCAGCGGACCCCGGACCCCGAGGACGGCCGCGCCCAGCGCATCGGGCTGACCGACCCCGGCCGCGAGGTGCTCGCCGCCGAGCGCCGCCGCCGCGAGGAGCTCGTCGGCATCGCCCTCGACGGCTGGTCGGACGCGGACCGGCTCTCCCTCGCCGACCTGCTCGGCCGTCTGCACGGGTCGCTCAGCGAGGTGGCGACCGCGCCGGCGCACCGGCTCCACCCAGACCTCCCCGTCCGCAGCGTCGCGGGCCCCACCACCGCCGCCACCGGCACGCCCGTCCGCGAAAGGACCTCAGCATGACCACCGCCACCACGGCGAAGCAGCCGTACAAGCTCAGCCCGGAGGCCTCGCGCGTCTTCGTCGGGCTGATGCTCGGGATGCTCGTCGCCTCGGTCAGCCAGACCATCGTCGGCCCGGCGATGCCCCGCATCGTCTCCGAGCTGGGCGGGATGGACCACTACAGCTGGGTCGCGACGGCCGCGCTGCTCGTCTCGGCGATCACCGTCCCCATCGTCGGCAAGTTCTCCGACCTCTACGGCCGGCGGGGCTTCTACATCGCGGGGCTCGTCGTCTTCATGGTCGGCTCGCTCGTGGCCGGCCTCGCCCAGAGCTTCTGGGTGCTCGTGGCGGCCCGCGCCATCCAGGGCCTCGGCATGGGAACGGTGATGCCGCTGTCGCAGACCATCATCGGCGACATCATCCCGCCCCGTCAGCGCGGCAAGTACCAGGGCCTGATGGGTGCCGTCTTCGGCGTGACGTCGGTGGCGGGCCCGCTCGCCGGCGGCGTCATCACCGACCACTGGGGCTGGCGCTGGCTGTTCTTCGCCGGCATCCCGATCGGCATCGTCGCGACCGGCTTCATCCTGCGCTTCCTCCACCTCCCGCACGAGCGGAGGGAGGCGAAGGTCGACGGCTGGGGCATCGCCACGCTCGCGGTCGGGCTCACCGCCACCCTCCTCGCCACGTCCTGGGGCGGCACGTCCTACGCCTGGGGCTCGGCCACCATCATCGGGCTCTACGTGGTCGGCGCCGTCGGCCTGACCGCCTTCGTGGTCGCGGAGAACCGCGCCGAGGAGCCGGTGATCCCGATGCGCCTCTTCCGCTCCCGCATCTTCACCGCCGCCAACCTCGCGAGCTTCGGCCTGGCGATGGTGATGTTCGGCTCGATCATCTACATCCCGGTCTTCGCCCAGGGCGTGCTCGGCGTCGACGCGACGAACTCCGGCCTCATCCTCGCCCCGCTCATGGTCGGCCTCATCGTCATGGGCATCCTCACCGGGCTGGTCATCACGAAGACCGGTGTCTACAAGCCGTTCATGGCCGTCGGGGTCGTCATCATGGGTGCCGGCATCTGGCTGCTGACCCGCCTGACCTTCGACTCCACCCAGACCCAGCTGACGCTGGCGATGGTGGTGCTGGGGATCGGCATCGGGATGGCGATGCAGCAGTACACGCTCGTCGTCCAGAACGCCGCGGAGAAGCGGGACCTCGGGGTGGCGACCGCCTCGAGCCAGTTCTTCCGCAACGTCGGCTCGACCGTCGGCATCGCGGTCTTCGGCACCGTGCTGACGAGCGGCCTCGGTGGCGCCATCGCGGGCCACCTCCCGGCGGGTGCCGCGGCCGCGATGCCCGAGGGCGCCGCGAGCGCGGGGTCGGTCCTCGACCCGGCGGCGCTGGCCCAGCTGCCCCCGGCCGTCGCCACCGCGGTCCGCCAGGGTCTCGCCGACCAGCTGCACGAGGTCTTCCTCATGGGTCTGCCGATCGTCGGGCTGGTGCTCCTCGCGACGCTCGCCATCAGGGCCATCCCGCTGCGCGACGGCGACCACGACGAGACACCGGCCGAGACCGCCGAGGAGCTCGGCCACGAGCTGCTCGACTCGATGTCCTCCAGCGCGGCCGGCCGTGACGGCTCGCGCCTCGAGAGCGCTCCGACGGGCAGGGCGTCGGAGCCTGCCGGCGTGCGCTGACCTCCCCCTCGGTCGCCACGTCGGACGAGGCTTCTGCTCCGCGGAGCGGGGGGCCTCGTGTCGTGTTCCCGGTGGGCTGGGCGGTGGTCCGGGGGGTGATGACCCGGCACGTGCGGGCTTTTCGTGGTGGGTGGCCGGGTCGGACAGCGATGACCCCGCACGTGCGGGGATGTCGCGGGCGCGAAGCAGGTGGCCGACGCGCCGCCCGGTCCCTCGCGGGGACGGCGCAGCCCCCTCCCGGACGGGCGAGGGGGCTGCGTCGGACGGGCCGCGAGGGGTCAGTCGCGCGGCGGTACCACGTCGGTCTGGGCGGGGAGGTTCGCGACGCCGACCGGGCAGGTGAGCCCGTTGGGCCCGTGGTTGCAGTAGCCGCCGGGGTTCTTGTGCAGGTACTGCTGGTGGTAGTCCTCGGCGTACCAGAAGGGCCCGGCCTGCTCGGCCGTCGCGACCGTCGTCGTGATGGTCCCGCGGCCGGCCTCGGTGAGCACCCGCTGGAAGGCCTCACGCGTGGCCTCGGCGGCGGCGGCCTGGCCCGGCGTCGTCGTGAAGATCGCCGACCGGTAGGCGGTGCCGACGTCGTTGTACTGACGGTTGCCCTGCGTCGGGTCGTGGTTCTCCCAGAACGCCTTGAGCAGCAGCTCGGGGGAGGTCTGCGTGGGGTCGTACGCGACGAGGACCGCCTCGGCGTGCCCGGTGCGCCCGGTGCAGGTCTCCTCGTAGGTCGGGTTCGGGGTGAAGCCGCCCATGTAGCCGGCGGCGGTCGTCACGACGCCGGGGAGCTTCCAGAAGATCCGCTCGACGCCCCAGAAGCAGCCCATCGCGACGTAGAGCACCTCGGTGCCGTCGGGCCACGGGCCCTCGAGGGGGGTGCCGAGGACCGTGTGGGTCGTCGGCACGGTGAACGGACGGTGGTCGCGGCCCGGCAGGGCCTCGTCACGGGTGGGCAGGGTCGTCTTCGCCTTCGAGCCGAAAAGCATGTGGGGTCCAACGGTGCGGACTGGCACCGTGTTCCTCGTGACCGACCTCGTGCCCGTCTCCGGCCTCGACACCGACCCCGAGGGCGTCGCCCGCTTCGACGCCTGGACCCAGGTGCTGGTCGACGTCGCCCGGCACGAGCAGGGCGATGACCACGACGCCTGGTCGGCCGCCGAGCTGCGCGGGCTCGAGGGGTCCCCGACCAAGAAGCGCGTGCAGGTCATGGCGCTCGAGGAGGGCCGGCCGGTCGGTGGCGCCTGGCTCATCGCGCCCGTCCTCGACAACCAGCACGTCGCCTGGGTCTCCGTCGCCGTCCTCCCACCGCACCGCCGCCGGGGCATCGGCGACCTGCTGGCCCGGTGGGTCGAGGAGCAGGCGCGCGGGCTCGGCCGGACCACCCTGCAGGGGGAGACGGACTGGGTGGCCGGCGGCGCCGTCGACCCCCACGCGGGGTGGGTCGAGCGCAACGGGTTCGCCCCGGCGCAGACGGTCGTGCGCTCCGACCTCGAGGTCGGGGCCGGGGACCTGCCCGTCGTGTCCGCGGCGGACGGCTACCGGGTCGAGACCCACGTCGACGAGATGCCCGAGGCCGACCTCGAGGACCGGGCGGTGCTCGCCCGGCGGATGTCGACCGACGTCCCGCTGGGCGACCTCGTGCTGCACGAGGAGGAGTGGGACGCCGAGCGCGTCCGCGGGGAGGACGAGCGCACCCGCAGCATCGGCCGGCGCGTGGTGTCGTCGTTCGCGCGCGACCTGGCATCCGGTCACCTCGTCGGGTACACGAGCATCCAGGTGCCCCGTGACGCCCCGGAGCTCGCCTTCCAGGAGGACACGCTCGTGATGCGCGAGCACCGCGGACACGGACTGGGCCTGGCGCTCAAGGCGGCCAACCTCGAGGTCCTCGCCCGCGAGGTCCCGGTCGTGCGCCGGGTCCGGACCTGGAACGCCGTCGAGAACGCGCACATGATCGCCGTCAACACCGCGCTGGGCTACCGGCCCAGCGGGTACCTCCGGGAGTGGCAGAAGCACCTCACCTGAGGGCACGGGCGAGCCGGGCCCTACCCTCGGTGACATGACTCTCGACGACCTCGGGTTCTCCTCGCGCGCCATCCACGCCGGGCAGGAGCCCGACCCCACGACCGGTGCCGTCGTGCCGCCCATCCACCAGGTGAGCACCTACAAGCAGGACGGCGTCGGCGGACTGCGTGGCGGCTACGAGTACTCCCGCTCGGCGAACCCGACGCGCACCGCCCTCGAGGAGTGCGTCGCGGCCCTGGAGCGGGGTGAGCGCGGCTTCGCGTTCGCCAGCGGCCTCGCCGGCGAGGACACCGTGCTGCGCGCGCTGCTCGCGCCCGGCGACCACGTCGTCGTCCCCTCCGACGCGTACGGCGGCACCTACCGGCTGTTCAACCGCGTGCTGAAGCCCTGGGGCGTCGACCACTCGATCGCCACCGTCGCCGACGTCGAGTCGGTGCGCGCGGCCGTCCGGCCCGAGACCCGGATGATCTGGGTCGAGACGCCGACCAACCCGCTGCTGGGCATCGCCGACATCGAGGCCATCGCGGCGGTCGCCCGGGAGGCCGGCGCGCTGCTCGTCGTCGACAACACCTTCGCCTCGCCCTACCTCCAGCAGCCGATCGCGCTCGGCGCCGACGTGGTCGTCCACTCCACGACGAAGTACGCGGGCGGGCACAGCGACGTCGTCGGTGGCGCGGTCGTGGTCGCCCCCGGGGCGGTCACGCGCGACGGCGAGTCGGTGTCCGAGCGGGTCGCGTTCCACCAGAACTCGATGGGTGCCGTCGCCGGGCCGTTCGACGCGTGGCTCGTGCTGCGCGGACTCAAGACCCTCGCCGTCCGGATGGAGCGGCACTGCGACAACGCCGAGACGGTCGTCGACTTCCTCCGGGGCCATTCCGGCGTCACCGCCGTCCACTACCCGGGCCTGCCCGACCACCCGAACCACGACGTCGCCGCGCGCCAGATGAGGCGCTTCGGCGGCATGGTCGCGTTCCGGGTCCGCGGCGGCGAGGACGTCGCGGCCAAGGTGTGCGCCGAGACCGAGCTGTGGACCCTCGGGGAGTCGCTCGGCGGCGTCGAGTCGCTCATCGAGCACCCGGGCCGGATGACCCACGCGTCGGTCGCCGGCACGGAGCTCGAGGTGCCGGGTGACCTCATCCGCCTCTCCGTCGGCATCGAGGACGTCGAGGACCTCGTCGCCGACCTGCGCCAGGCGCTCGACCGCCTGACCTGAGCCGCCCCGGGGACCGTCACGGGTTCGCCCGGGTGGGGCGGGCGGTCACAGGGGACGCACAGCGGACCCACACCGGGCGGACCGGTCGGCTTCCTACGGTCGTCGGGACGACACCGACCCGGAGGTACCCCGATGACCCGCACCGACCCCATGCACCGCACCTACGAGGGGCGCGTCCTGCCCCGCCCCGAGGACGAGGTGGTCGACCAGGGCCTGGCCTTCGACCTCGGCACCCTCTTCGACCGCCGGCGGGCCCTCCAGGTGCTCGGCATCGGCGTGGCCGGCAGCGCGCTGGCCGCCTGCGGCAGCGGCTCGTCGGGGAGCGGCTCGGCCTCGGCGACCGCGTCGGCAGCGTCCCCGAGCAGCGCGACGGCGAGCGCCTCGGCCACCGCGTCCGGCGCCCTGACCGAGATCCCGGACGAGACGGCCGGCCCGTACCCCGGTGACGGCTCGAACGGCGCCGACGTGCTCGAGCAGAGCGGGGTCGTGCGCGCGGACATCCGCAGCAGCTTCGGCACCTCGACGACGACGGCCGAGGGCGTGCCGATGACCCTGACGCTGACCGTGCTCGACATCGCGGCCGGCGGCGGGCCGATGGTCGGGGCGGCGGTCTACGTCTGGCACTGCGACCGCGAGGGCCGCTACTCGATGTACTCCGACGGCGTGACCGAGGAGAACTACCTGCGCGGGGTCCAGGTGACCGACGACGCCGGCGCCGTGACCTTCACGAGCATCGTCCCGGCCTGCTACTCGGGGCGCTGGCCGCACATCCACTTCGAGGTCTACCCGGACGAGGCGAGCATCACCGACTCGACCACGGCCATCGCCACCTCGCAGGTCGCATTGCCGAAGGCGACCTGCGACGCGGTGTACGCGACGGAGGGCTACGAGCAGTCGGTGTCGAACCTGGCGCAGCTGTCGCTGACCTCCGACAACGTCTTCGGCGACGATGGCGGCATCCACCAGCTCGGCACGGTGTCGGGCAGCGTCTCGGCCGGGTACGCGGTGGCTCTCACGGCCCCGGTCGACACCACGACGGCGCCCACGGGCAGGTCGATGGGTGGCTCCGGCGGCCCCGGGGGTGCGCCGCCGGCCGCCCCGTCGAGCTGAGGCCCCGCCCGCCGCCGGACCGCACCCGCGCCGACCACTAGGGTCGGGCCCCGTGGGTGCGGTCCTGTGCGTCGACGTCGGGTCGACCTTCACGAAGGCGCTGCTCGTCGGGGACGACGGTGCCGTGCTCGGGAGGTCCTCGCACCCGACGACGGTCGCCACCGACGTCATGGACGGCGTCGACGCCGTGCGGGACGCGCTCGGGGTGGCCCACGACCCGGAGCACCTGTTCCTGTGCTCCAGTGCCGGGGGCGGGCTGCGGCTCGCGGTCGTCGGCTACGAGCGCGAGGTGACGGCCGAGGCCGGCTTCCGCGTCGGCCTGTCCGCCGGCGCACGCGTCGTCCACGTCGCCTCCGGCCCGATGACCGGCCCGGACGTGGCGGCCCTGCGCACCGCCCGCCCCGACGTCGTCCTCCTCGTCGGTGGCACCGACGGGGGCAACGCCGACGTCCTCCTGCACAACGCCCGCCGTCTCGCCCGGGCCCGCACCACCGCCCCGGTCGTCGTGGCCGGCAACGCCGAGGCCGCGGACGAGGTCGCCGCCGAGCTCACCGCCACGCGCCGCCGCCACGTCGTCACCGCCAACGTGCTGCCCCGCATCGGCGAGGTCGCCCCCGAGGGCGCCCGGGCCGCCATCCGGGAGGTCTTCCTGCGGCACGTCATCGGCGGCAAGGGACTCTCGCGGGGGCGGGGGTTCGCCGAGCTCGTCCGGGCCGCCACCCCGGATGCGGTGCTCGGCGGCGTCGAGGTGCTCGCGACGGTCCGGCGCGAGGACGTGCTCGTCGTCGACGTCGGCGGCGCCACGACCGACGTCTACTCCGTCATCACCCCGCAGGGCGAGGACGCCACGATCCACCGCGAGGTCGTCGGCACCGTCTGGCACGCCCGCACCGTCGAGGCCGACCTCGGGATGCGGTGGAACGCCGAGGGGGTGCTCGACGCGGCCGCGCGTGAGCGGCTCCCCGTCGCCGCCGACGTGGCGCGCTACGCCGCCCGGGTCGCCGCCGACACCGGCCACGTGCCGACGACGGCCGGGGACTGGGCGCACGAGGAGGTCCTGGCGCGCTCGGCGGTCACCGTGGCGCTGCGCCGGCACGGCCGACCGGCGCCGGGCGAGCGCCCTCGGCCGCTCGCCGACGTCGGCCTCGTCGTCGGGTCCGGAGGGGTGCTGCGGCACGCGGCGCCCGAGGTCGCGACCCGCGTCCTCGCCCCGGCGCTCACCGACCACGCCGGCGGATGGCGGGTGCCGGACCGCGCCGAGTCCGTCGTCGACGGCGACTACGTGCTCTTCGCCGTCGGCCTGCTCGCGGCCAGCGACCCGGCCCGCGCGCGGGCGCTCGCGGCGCGTCTCGCGGGACGCGCCGAATTCGGGTGACGCCTGTCGGCGGGTCCGTCTAGCGTCGGGCGCATGAGTGAAGCCACCGCTCCCCACCCCGCAGGCCGCCCGTCCTGCCTCCTCCGATGAGCACCCCCGCGATCGAGGCGGTCGACCTCGTCAAGCGCTTCGGCGACTTCACGGCCGTCGACGGCGTCAGCTTCTCGGTCCCCGAGGGCACCGTCTTCTCGATGCTCGGCCCGAACGGCGCCGGCAAGACGACCACCGTCCGGATGATGACCACGCTGTCGGTGCCCACGAGCGGCACCGGCCGGGTCGCCGGCCTCGACGTCGTCCGTGACGCCGACGCCGTGCGCCAGCGGATGGGCCTGACCGCCCAGTCGGCCACCGTCGACGACCTGCTGACCGGGCGCGAGAACCTCCGCCTCGTCGGCGACCTCTACGGGCTCGACCGCGCCACCGTGCGCCGCGTCGCCGACGAGCTGCTCGAGCGGTTCTCCCTCGACGAGGCCGGCGACAAGGTCGCCAAGGACTACTCCGGGGGGATGCGGCGCCGCCTCGACCTCGCCGCGAGCCTCGTCGCCACGCCCCCGGTGCTCTTCCTCGACGAGCCCACCACCGGCCTCGACCCCCGCAGCCGCGTCGAGCTGTGGGGTGTCCTGCGCGACCTCGTGCGCGACGGCACGACCCTCTTCCTCACGACCCAGTACCTCGACGAGGCCGACCAGCTCGCCGACCGCATCGTCGTCGTCGACCACGGCAGGGTCATCGCCGACGGCACGCCCCTCGAGCTGAAGGACCGCTCGGGCAAGGCCAGCCTCGTCGTCGCCGTCAGCCGGTCCGAGGAGGTCGGCACGGCGGCCGAGATCGTCCGCTCCGAGGTCGGCGACCTGCACGTCGACGCCGACGCCCGCCGCATCACCGCGCCCGCCGAGGGTGTCGCGGCGCTCACCCGGATCGCGGCCCGGCTCGACGAGGCGGGCATCGAGCTCGACGACATCGGCCTCCAGCGGCCGAGCCTCGACGACGTGTTCCTCTCGCTCACCGGGCACCGTGCCGAGGAGCAGGCCACCCCCGACGACGCCACGCCCGCCGAGGCCCAGGAGGCCGTGCGATGACCACCACCCAGCAGCACTTCCAGGCCGTGCACCCGACCGGCCTGAGGACCAGCTCGGTGCGCCAGGTGTGGGCCCTGGTGCGCCGCAACCTCACCCACATCAAGCGCCAGCCCGAGATGCTCACCGACGTCACCATCCAGCCGGTGATGTTCGTGCTGCTCTTCGCCTTCGTCTTCGGCGGGTCCATCGCGATCCCCGGCGTGGACTACAAGGAGTGGCTGCTGCCGGGGATCATGGCGCAGACGATGACGTTCAGCGCGTTCATCGTCGCGATCGGCCTCAACACCGACCTCGGCAAGGGCATCGTCGACCGCTTCCGCAGCCTGCCCATCGGACGCTCGTCGGTCGTCGTCGCGCGCAGCATCTCCAGCCTCATCCACTCGATGATCGGCATCGTCGTCATGTCGGTCACCGGGCTGTTCGTCGGGTGGGGCATCAACGAGGGCGTGCTGCGCGGGCTCGCCGGCTACGGCCTCCTGCTGCTCTTCGGGTTCGCGATGATCTGGGTGGGCATCCTCTTCGGCTCGGCGCTGCGCTCGGTCGAGGCGGTCCAGGGCGTGATGTTCACGACCGTCTTCCCGATCACGTTCCTGTCCAACGCCTTCGCCCGCACCGACGTCATGCCCGACTGGCTGCGCTTCCTCGCCGAGTGGAACCCGATCAGCGCGCTCGTCCAGGCGATGCGCGAGCTGTGGGGCAACGACGGCATCCCGCTGCGCGAGGGCGCGGCGCTGCCGCTGCAGCACCCCGTGCTGACGACCGTCATCTGGTCGATCGGGCTGTCGGCCGTGCTGGCGCCGCTCGCGGTGCGCGCCTTCGTCAAGCGCACGAACGACTGACCGCGCCGGGCCGCCCAGCCCGGGCGTTCGTGTCCAGCCGGTGTCCTCGTGCTCGGCCGGGGTGCCGTGGCACCCCGGCTCGGCGGGACGACGGTGGCGACGCAGGGCGAGGGCGGGCACGCAGGACGAGCGCGGCGGCGCGAACGCGTGCTTCGATGGCGGCATGACCGCCGTGCGCTTCGTCGACGTCTTCTCCGACCGTCCGTTCCGGGGCAACGCCCTCGCCGTCGTCCACGACGCCGACGCCCTGTCCGACGACGAGATGCTCGCCGTCGCCCGGTGGACCAACCTCTCCGAGACGACCTTCCTCCTCGCGCCCACCGACCCCGGTGCCGACTACCGCGTGCGGATCTGGACCACCGGCGGCGAGCTGCCGTTCGCGGGTCACCCCACGCTCGGTAGCGCCCACGCCTGGCTCGAGGCCGGAGGGGTGCCGCGGCGTGACGGGGTGGTCGTCCAGGAGTGCGGTGCCGGGCTCGTCGAGGTGCGTCGCGACGGCCGGGCCGGCGACGCGTCCGCCGGGGGCGGGATGCTGCGCTTCGCCGCGCCCCCGCTGCGCCGCTCCGGCCCGGTGGAGCCGGCCGAGGTCGCGAGGGTCGTCGACGCGCTGCGGCTCGACCCGGCCGACGTGCTCGAGGCGGCCTGGGTCGACAACGGCCCGGGCTGGCTCGGCCTCCTGCTCGCGACCCCGGACGCGGCCCTGGCCGCCGACCCGGACCGCGCCCGGTGCTCGGGGATGAAGGTCGGTCTGGCCGCCCGGTACCCGGCCGGGGCACGCGGGGACGGGGTCGGCCTCGAGGTGCGGGCCTTCTACTCCGACGACCGGGACTTCGGGGAGGACCCGGTGACCGGCAGCCTCAACGCCGGGCTCGCGCAGTGGCTCATCCCCGCCGGGCACCTGCCGGGACGCTACGTCGCGGCCCAGGGCACGGCCATCGGCCGGGAGGGCCGGGTCCACATCGAGGTGGTCGACGGCGTGACCTGGGTCGGGGGAGCGACGAGCACCCTCGTCGTCGGCGAACGGCCCGACTGACCGCGGACGCCGACCGGCCCGGCCCCCAGGCGGGGAACCGGGCCGGTCTCGGCGGTTCGGGGCTCAGCCGGTGTAGGGCGTGGCCTTGAGGATCTTGACCTCGATCGCCTTGCCGTTCGGCGCCTCGTAGGAGACGGTGTCGCCGACCGCGTGGCCGTTGACGGCCGCGCCGATCGGGGACTTCTCGGAGAAGACCTGCATCGAGGAGTCGGTGATCTCGCGGGACCCGAGGAGGAACTCCTCCTCGTCGCCGAACATGTCGACGGTGACGATCATCCCCGGCTCGACGACCCCGTCGTCCTTCGGCGTCTCGCCGATGACCGCGTTCTCGAGGAGCTGGGTGAGCTGGCGGATGCGGGCCTCCATCTTGCCCTGCTCCTCTTTGGCGGCGTGGTAGCCGCCGTTCTCCTTGAGGTCACCCTCCTCGCGCGCCGCCTCGATCTTCTTGGCGATCTCGGTGCGACCCGGGCCGGTCATCTCCTCGAGCTCGCCCTTGAGCCGGTCGTACGCGGCCTGGGTGAGGAAGCTCTGGTTGGTCGTCGTCTCGGACACGGGTGATCAGCTCCTGCGGTACGTGGGCGCCGGACCCTCGCGGGGAGCGCCGAGGGTGCTACGGCAACGGGCCCGGGCCGACCGTTGTGCGTCAACGGTTCGTCGGACCCAGACCCGAACGTGAAGCCGTCAGTCTAGCAACGCCCGCCCCGCAAAGCACATCCCGTTCCCACAGGTCAGCCGCCCGGGCGGGTCGTTCAGCCCCCGGGGGTGACCCGGGTGCACGACTCGACGACCCCGGTGACGGCCCGCGAGCTGGTCCGGACCTCGACGACCCGGTGCACGGCCGCCGGGCCGGAGGCCGGCACCTCGTCGGAGACCACCCCGACCCGACCCTTGCCGGCGTCGAGCGCGCTGATCCGGCAGGTGACGGCCGTGCCCTCCGGCCGGGCGAGGTCGTAGCCGACCCGGATGAGGGCGTCGGACTCGACCTTGTAGCCGGTGACGTTCGGCACGACCTGCCCGGACGTCGTCGTCCAGCCGTACCAGGCGACGAGGGCGACGGCCGCCAGCACGGCGACCAGCGCGGCCACCGTGCGGCGGCCGGACGCGGTGCGCGGGTCGGGTAGCGGCACGGTGCTCCTCGGGGCGGCGGCGGGCAGTGAGAGGATGGAACCCGTCCATTCTCGGGTACGCCCGAGACCACTGCACCGAAGGGTCCCGCATGTCCGAACGGCTCCGGCTCATGTGCGTCCACGCGCACCCGGACGACGAGTCGAGCAAGGGCGCGGCGACGATGGCGAAGTACGTCGACGCCGGCCACGAGGTCCTCGTCGTCTCCTGCACGGGGGGCGAGCGCGGCGACATCCTCAACCCCCGGCTCGAGGAGGACATCCACATCCTCCGCGACCTCGCCCAGGTCCGCCGCGACGAGATGGCCCGCGCCCAGGAGATCCTCGGCGTCTCGCACACCTGGCTCGGCTTCGTCGACTCCGGCCTGCCCGAGGGCGACCCGCTGCCGCCGCTGCCCGAGGGATGCTTCGCGCTCGAGCCGCTCGAGGTCACCACCGAGGCGCTGGTCCGCGAGATCCGCCGGTTCCGCCCGCACGTCGTGACGACGTACGACGAGAACGGCGGCTACCCGCACCCCGACCACATCATGTGCCACGACGTCTCGGTCGCCGCCTTCGAGGCCGCCGGTGACGAGGGCCGCTTCCCCGACGCCGGCCCGGCGTGGCAGCCGCTCAAGCTGTACTACAACCAGACCTTCAACCGCGCCCGCATCGAGGCCCTCCACGAGGCGCTCGTCGCCCTCGGCGAGGAGAGCCCGTACGCCGAGTGGCTCCAGGGCTGGGACCGTCCCGACCGGGTCGTCACCACCCGCGTGCAGTGCGCCGACTGGTACGACCGGCGGGACGCGGCGCTGCTCGCCCACGCCACCCAGGTCGACCCCGACGGGAACTTCTTCCGGGTCTCGCGCGAGGTCCAGGCGAGGGTCTGGCCGTTCGAGGAGTACGAGCTCGCGGCGTCCTACGTCGAGGTGCCGGAGGAGGAGGACGACCTCTTCGCCGGCCTGCCCACCGACCTCGCCGAGGCCGACGCGCTCGCGACCTCGGGCGCGCTCTCCCTCGTCCACGACTCCCGAACGGAGCGCGCCGCATGAACGACTCCCCGCCCGACGTCTCGACGGGCTTCCTGGCGTTCCTCGCCTTCGCCTTCCTCGCGCTCGCGCTGTGGTTCCTCATGCGCAACATGAACGCCCGGATGCGGCGGATGTCCTACCGCCAGCAGCGGGCGAACCGCGGGCGCGACGACCAGCAGGCCGGCCCCTACGACACCGGCGTCGCCGGCGACCGGCGTCCGGACGGCGACGGGCCGGCGGACCCCGACGGGAGCGCCGACCCGGGGTCGGGCTCCGGCGGCTCCGGCGACTCCGGGCACTCCGGGGGCGGGGGCGACGGCGGCGGCGGGGACTGACCCCGCCGCGCGGCTCAGGCCGTCGGGCCGGTGAGGGCCAGCGAGGCAGCGATGAAGTGCGCCGCGAAGGCCAGCACGGTCAGCGCGTGGAACACCTCGTGGAAGCCGAACCACCGCGGGGAGATGTTCGGCCGCTTCGTGCCGTAGACGAGAGCGCCGAGGCTGTAGAGCGCGCCACCGATGACCACCCAGGTCATGACCGCCGCGCCGGCGTGCTGGAGCAGCGGGCCGAAGTAGAAGACGGCGACCCAGCCGAGCATGAGGTAGGCGGGCACGTAGAGCCAGCGCGGGGCACCGGCCCAGAACACCCGGAAGAGCACCCCGAGGACGGCACCGCTCCAGACGATGACGAGCATCCGGCGGGCCTGGTCGGGGGGCAGCAGCAGCGCGAAGGGCGTGTAGGTGCCGGCGATGATGAGGAAGATGTTCGAGTGGTCGAACCGGCGCAGGAAGCCGCCGACCCGGGGGGACCAGGTGCCGCGGTGGTAGACCGCGGAGGTGCCGAAGAGCAGCACGGCCGTGCCGGCGAAGACCGCCGCCGAGACCTTGCCCTCGGTCGTCGTCGCGAGCACGACGAGGACGACGCCGGCCACGAGGGCGACGGGGGTCATCCCGAGGTGGAGCCAGCCCCGCAGGTGCGGGTTGACCTGCTGGAGGGCGGCCTCGACGCGGCTCTCGAGCACCTCGAAGCGCCCCTGGTCCGGGGTGGTCGTCTCGGGTGCATCCATGACCTCAGGGTAACCTACGCAACCGTAGGTTGGCCCGGCGTCGACGCCCGGACCGGCGCACGGCGCCCCTCCACCGGCGAGTCGGCCGCGGCGCGCCGGGCCGGGCCCCACACCCGCCGCACGGAGTACCGTGGGCCGCGTCGTCCCGGGCTCCCGGGTCGTGCCGGTCGGAGCAGGCGGGAGGACGTGAGGCATGCGGCGGCTCAGCGACGTCGTGTACGCGGCCTACGCCAAGCGGCTCGCCCGCCAGCTCGACGCCGCCTCGAGACCGCGCCACGTCGGGGTGATGCTCGACGGCAACCGCCGGTGGGCGCGGGCCCGCGGCGCGGGGGCGAGCGAGGGCCACCAGGCCGGCGCCGACAACATCGCCAACCTGCTGTCCTGGTGCGACGAGGCCGGGGTCGAGGTCGTCACGCTGTGGCTGCTCTCGACCGACAACCTCAACCGTCCCGAGAAGGAGCTGCGGCCGCTGCTCGGCATCATCGAGAAGGCCGTCGAGACCCTCGGCGCCACGCACCGCTGGCGGATCCACCCCGTCGGGGCGCTCGACCTGCTCCCTGCCGCCACCGCCGCCCGGCTCAAGGCGGCCGAGGACCACACCCGCGACGTCGACGGCATGCTCGTCAACGTGGCCGTCGGCTACGGGGGGCGGCGCGAGATCGCCGACGCCGTCCGGTCCCTGCTCCACGAGCACGCGACCCGGGGCACGAGCATCGAGGAGCTCGCCGAGGTCATCGACGTCGAGCACATCGCCGAGCACCTCTACACCAAGGGCCAGCCCGACCCCGACCTCGTCATCCGCACCTCGGGCGAGCAGCGGCTCGGCGGGTTCCTGCTCTGGCAGAGCGCACACAGCGAGTTCTACTTCTGCGAGGCGTACTGGCCCGACTTCCGCAAGGTCGACTTCCTGCGGGCGCTGCGGGCCTTCGGCGAGCGCAACCGCCGCTTCGGCACCTGAGCGGGACCGGCCTCCACGGCCGCCGGTGGCCTGACCTGCACCGCGGCCCCCGGCACCGGGTCGGGCGAACGGGGGAGGGGGAGGTGACGAACGGGTGAATTGACGTCCCACCCGTCACACCAGTCACACCGGTCGCAGGGGGCGCGACACGCCGGGGAGCCAATCCCGGGCCCCGGCGAGGGCGGTCGTAGCGTCGATCGCACGCACTCTTCCTCGACCACCAGGAGTGGCAATGGGCTCGAGCACCCGGACGGCAGGCACCACGCGACAGGGGAAGGAGCCGCGCCGGACCTTCGTGCTCGACACCTCGGTCCTCCTCTCGGACCCGAAGGCGATCCTGCGCTTCGCCGAGCACGAGGTGGTCCTGCCCGTCGTCGTCGTCACCGAGCTGGAGGCCAAGCGCCACCACCCCGAGCTGGGCTACTTCGCCCGCACGGCGCTGCGGATGCTCGACGACCTGCGCATCTCGGCCGGGCGGCTCGACGCGCCCGTGGCCATCGGTGAGGCGGGCGGCACCCTGCGCGTCGAGCTCAACCACACCGACCCGATGTCGCTGCCGGCCGGTTTCCGGTTGGGGGACAACGACACCCGCATCCTCGCCGTCGCGCGCAACCTCGCCAACGAGGGTCACCTCGTCACCGTCGTCAGCAAGGACCTGCCGATGCGGGTCAAGGCCTCGGCGTGCGGCCTCGACGCCGAGGAGTACCGCGCCGAGCTCGCCGTCGAGTCCGGCTGGACCGGCATGGCCGAGCTCGAGGTCGGCGTCGAGGAGATGGACCACCTCTACGAGTACGGACGCCTCGAGAGCGTCGCCGCGGCCGAGATGCCCTGCCACACCGGCCTCAAGCTGCTCTCCCCGCGAGGGTCCGGGCTCGGCCGGGTCGGCCCCGACAAGCAGGTTCGCCTCGTGCGCGGCGACCGCGACGCCTTCGGGCTGCACGGCCGCAGCGCCGAGCAGCGAATCGCCCTCGACCTCCTGCTCGACCCCGACATCGGCATCGTCAGCCTCGGCGGGCGCGCGGGCACCGGCAAGTCGGCCCTCGCCCTCTGCGCCGGCCTCGAGGCGGTCATGGAGCGGCGCCAGCAGCGTCGGGTCGTCGTCTTCCGCCCGCTCTACGCCGTCGGCGGCCAGGAGCTCGGCTACCTGCCCGGCTCCGAGGCCGAGAAGATGAACCCGTGGGGCCAGGCGGTCTTCGACACGCTGTCGGCGCTGGTGTCGCGCGAGGTCGTCGAGGAGATCCTCGACCGCGGGATGCTCGAGGTGCTGCCGCTCACCCACATCCGCGGCCGGAGCCTGCACGACGCCTACGTGATCGTCGACGAGGCGCAGAGCCTCGAGCGCAACGTGCTGCTCACGGTGCTCTCGCGGATCGGGCAGAACTCCAAGGTCGTGCTCACCCACGACGTCGCACAGCGCGACAACCTCCGGGTGGGCCGGCACGACGGGGTGGTCGCGGTCGTCGAGGCGCTCAAGGGGCACCCGCTCTTCGCCCACGTGACGCTGACGCGCTCCGAGCGCAGCCCGATCGCGGCCCTCGTCACCGACCTGCTGGAGGGCATCGAGGTCTGACGCCGAACGGCTGGTGACCTGCTCGTCTGTGTGGATGCTCAGGCGTCGATTTCGGCCCTGAGCGCCGATTCCCTAGGCTAAGGTCTCGATTCCGTAACGCCCGGTGCGTGCTCCGCCGCGCCCCGAACCACCCCTGCCGGAAGGTCCGACCGCTCCACCATGGCCCGCTACACCCCGCGTCACGCCCCGCGCCACGCCGCTCCCAAGCGGTCGCTGGGGCGCACGGCCGTGTCGGTCGTGGGGCGTCCGCTGGTCTCGACGAGCCTCATCGCGGCCGTCGTCACCGGTGGTGTCGCGGTCAGCGGGGCCTTCGAGGACACCGCGAACGCCGAGCCGCTGAGCCTCGGCGCCGTCGACGACGCCACGGCGGCCGCCTCGACCCTCGAGAGCGAGGTCGAGCTCCAGGACTCCGCGCGCGTCGCCGCCGACCGCTCGGCCACGAACGGCCAGCGCGCGGTCGTCGCCGCCCGGGCCGCGGAGGCCGAGCGGGCCAAGGCCGCCGCCCTCGCCAAGCAGCGCCGGGACAAGGCCGAGCGCATCGCCCGCGCCGCCGAGCGCACCCGGGTCCTCAAGAACGCCCAGGACGACCCGAAGGCCGTGGCCCGCCTCCTCCTGCCCGAGTACGGGTTCAGCGAGGCGCAGTGGCCCTGCCTCGACCAGCTCTGGATCGGCGAGAGCGACTGGCGCTGGTGGGCCTCCAACCCCTCCTCGGGCGCCTACGGCATCCCGCAGTCCCTGCCCGCCAGCAAGATGTCGACCGTCGCCGGCGACTGGCGCACCAACCCGGTCACCCAGATCAAGTGGGGCCTGGACTACATCAAGCGCTCGTACGGCACCCCGTGCAACGCCCTCGACCAGTGGCAGGCCCGCTCGCCGCACTGGTACTGAGCGGCACCGACCTCCCGCGCCCCGGCCCTCCGGCCGGGGCGTCCGTCGTCCCGGGGCGTGCGTGCCGCCGGGACGCGGCTCAGATCTTGCGCAGCCGGATGCTCGTCACCGCGTGGTCGCGGCCCTTGGAGAGCACGAGGGTCGCCCGGTCGCGGGTCGGGACGATGTTCTCGACGAGGTTCGGCTCGTTGATGGCGGCCCAGATGCCGGCCGCGGTCTCCCGGGCCTCGGCGTCGCTGAGATCGGCGTAGCGGTGGAAGTAGGACTGCGGGTCGGCGAACGCGGTCTCGCGCAGGCGGAGGAAGCGCTCGACGTACCAGCGGCGGACGTCCTCGACCGGGGCGTCGACGTAGACCGAGAAGTCGAAGTAGTCCGACACGGCACTGGCCGGGCCGCCGTCCGAGCGCACCCCGGGAGGCTGGAGGACGTTGAGGCCCTCGACGATGAGGACGTCCGGCTTGTGCACCCGCATCGGTTCGGGCAGCACGTCGTAGGTGAGGTGCGAGTACTGCGGTGCCTCGACGACGGGCATCCCGGACTTGACGTCGGCGACGAAGCGCAGCAGCGCCCGGCGGTCGTAGGACTCGGGGAAACCCTTGCGCTGCAGCAGTCCTCGGCGCTCGAGCTCGGCGTTGGGCAGGAGGAAGCCGTCGGTGGTGACCAGCTCGACGCGGGGCGTGTGCGGCCAGCGGGACATCAGCTCGCGGAGGATGCGGGCCGTCGTCGACTTGCCGACGGCCACCGAGCCCGCGACGCCGACGACGAACGGCACGCGGCTGGGGCGCTCGCCGAGGAACTCGGAGGTGGCCAGGCGCAGCCCGTGCACGGCCTCGACGTAGAAGTGCAGCAGCCGGGAGAGGGGGAGGTAGACGTCCTCGACCTCGAGCAGGTCGAGCCGCTCGCCGAGCCCGCGCAGCCGGGCGAGGTCGTCCTGGGTGAGGCTCATCGGGTGCTCCTCGCGGAGCCGTGACCACGCCTGCCGGTCGAGGTCGACGTAGGGCGTGGGGACGGCGGTGTCGCCGGCCACGCCGAGGCGTGCCAGGGCCTGCTCGGCTGCGGTCACGCCGTCATCATCCCGCATGCCCGCGCGGGGCCGGGGGAGGCCCGGGGCGGGGCCCGTCAGCGGCTACGCTGGCCGCCATGTGTGGAATCGTCGGTTACGTGGGCCGGACCGTGGACGGCAGGTCGCTCGACGTCGTCATGGAGGGCCTGAGCCGCCTCGAGTACCGGGGCTACGACTCGGCGGGCGTCGCGCTCGTCACCGACGACGGGGTCGTCACCGAGAAGCGCGCGGGCAAGCTCGAGAACCTGCGCTCGGCGCTCGACGCGCACCCCCTGGGCGCCTCGCGCACCGGCATCGGGCACACCCGCTGGGCCACGCACGGTGGGCCCACCGACGGCAACGCCCACCCGCACCGCGGCGGCGACGGCGACCGGCTGGCGCTCATCCACAACGGGATCATCGAGAACTTCCACGCGCTGAAGAAGGAGCTCCTCGCCGAGGGGGTCGACTTCTCCTCCGAGACCGACACCGAGGTCGCCGCGAAGCTCGTCGGCCGCGAGTACGACCGCGTCGGCGACCTCACCGAGGCGATGCGCGCCGTCGTCGCCCGCCTCGAGGGTGCGTTCACGCTGCTGGCCGTCCACGCCGACAGCCCGGGCGTCGTCGTCGGCGCCCGGCGCAACAGCCCGCTCGTCGTCGGGCTCGGTGACGGCGAGAACTTCCTCGGCAGCGACGTCGCGGCGTTCATCGGGTACACCCGGCACGCCGTCGAGCTCGGCCAGGACCAGATCGTCACCATCACCCCCGACGGCCACACCGTCATCGGCTTCGACGGCTCGCCCGCCGAGGGCAAGGCCTACGAGGTGACCTGGGACGCCGCGGCCGCCGAGAAGGGCGGCTACGCGACCTTCATGGAGAAGGAGATCAACGACCAGCCGCACGCGGTCGCCGACACCCTCCTCGGGCGCACCGACGAGTCCGGCAGCCTGGTGCTCGACGAGGTCCGCATCCCCGAGGAGCGGCTGCGCCAGGTCGAGCGCATCACCATCGTCGCCTGCGGCACGGCCGCCTACGCCGGCATGGTCGCGAAGTACGCCATCGAGCACTGGACGCGGATCCCGGTCGAGGTCAGCCTCGCCCACGAGTTCCGGTACTGCGACCCGATCGTCGACGGCAACACCCTCGTCGTCTCGATCAGCCAGTCCGGCGAGACGATGGACACCCTCATGGCCGTCAAGCACGCCACCGAGCTCGGCGCGATGACCCTCTCCATCTGCAACACCCACGGCTCGACGATCCCCCGCGAGTCCGACGCCGTGCTCTACACGCACGCCGGCCCCGAGATCGCCGTCGCGTCCACGAAGGCCTTCCTCGCCCAGATCACCGCCTGCTACGTCCTCGGCCTCTACCTCGCGCAGTTGCGCGGCGAGACCTACGCCGACGACGCCAAGGCCGTCATGGCCGAGCTGCACGACATCCCGGGGAAGATCGAGGACCTGCTCGGCCGGATGGACCGCGTCGTCGAGATGGCGCACTTCATGGCCGACACCCGCTCGGTGCTCTTCCTCGGCCGCAACGTCGGCTACCCCGTGGCGATGGAGGGCGCGCTCAAGCTCAAGGAGCTGGCCTACATCCACGCCGAGGGCTTCGCCGCGGGCGAGCTCAAGCACGGCCCGATCGCCCTCATCGACGCCGGCCAGCCGGTGTTCGTCGTCGTGCCGGCGCCCGAGACCCCGCACGAGCTGCACAAGAAGGTCGTCTCCAACATCCAGGAGATCCGGGCCCGCGGCGCACGCACCATCGTCATCGCGCACGACGGCGACGAGGACGTCGAGCCGTTCGCGAGCGAGGTCATCCGCATCCCCACCTGCTCGCCGCTGCTCGCGCCGCTGCTGGCCGTGGTGCCGCTGCAGGTCTTCGCGCTGCACCTGTCGACGGCCAAGGGGCTGGACGTCGACCAGCCGCGGAACCTCGCCAAGTCCGTCACCGTCGAGTGACACGGGCGGCCCGGTGATCGTCGGCGTCGGCATCGACGTCGTCGACGTCGCGCGCTTCGGGGCCACGCTCGAGCGCACGCCGGCCCTGGGCGAGCGGCTGTTCACCGAGGCCGAGCGGCACCTCCCGCTCAACTCGCGGGCGGCCCGCTTCGCCGCCAAGGAGGCGCTGGCCAAGGCGCTCGGGGCACCGGTCGGGCTGCACTGGCACGACGCCGAGGTCGCTCGGGGCGCGGACCAGCGGCCCTCCTTCGCACTGCGGGGCACCGTGGCCGCGGCCGTCGCCGAGCTCGGCATCACGAGCATCCACGTGTCGCTGTCGCACGACGCCGGCATCGCCTCCGCGGTCGTCGTCGCCGAGCGTTCGGAGGGGGCGGGATGATCGAGGGGTACGGCACCGACGTCGTGTACGCCGCCGAGGAGGCCCTGATGGCCGGGCTCGAGGACGGCGAGCTGATGGCGCGGGCGGTCGAGGGGCTGGCCGCCGTGGCCGACGCCCGGCTCTCCGAGCTCGGGGGGACCTCGGTCGTGGCCCTCGTGGGGCCCGGCAACAACGGGGCCGACGCGCTGTACGCCGCCGCGCGGCTGGCCGAGACCGGCTGGAGCGTCGTCGCGGTGCACCACGAGACGGTGCACGAGGGGGCGCGCTCGGCCGCGGAGGTCGCGGGCGTGGTCCTGACCACCGACGTCGCGGCGGTGGCCGAGGCCGACCTCGTGCTCGACGGCGTCCTCGGCATCGGGGCCCGGCCGGGGCTGCCGTCGTGGGCGGCGGCGTGGGTCGAGGCAGTGCCGGAGAGCGCGTACGTCCTGGCCGTCGACCTGCCGTCGGGGCAGGACCCCGCCGGGTGCGTGCTCGACCCGGACGGCGTCATGGCCGACGAGACGGTCACCTTCTCGGTGGCCAAGCCGGTGCACCTCCTGCCGCCGACCGAGCAGGCCTGCGGCGTGCTGACCGTCGTCGACATCGGCCTCGAGGTCGAGGCCGCGCCGGTGGTCCGCCGGCTCGACCACGACGACGTCGCCGCGCTCTGGCCGGTGCCGGGGCCGGCGGACGACAAGTACTCGCGGGGGGTGCTCGGGGTGGTGGCCGGCGGGGAGTCCTACACCGGGGCGGCGGTCCTCTGCGTCACGGCGGCCGTCTCCGCGGGGGCGGGGATGGTGCGCTACGTCGGGACCCCGACGCCGACCGGCCTGGTGCGGGCGGCGGTGCCCGAGGCGACGCACGGGGTGGGCCGGGTGCAGGCGTGGGTGGTCGGTCCCGGGCTCGACACGGCGTCGCGGGCGGTGGGGTCCAAGGCCCAGCTCGACGTGGCGCGCGACGCCCTCGCCGGTGAGGAGCCGGTCGTGCTCGACGCGGGCGGGCTCGACCTGCTCGACGACGGGGTGGTGCGGCGCCGGCGCGAGCGGGTGACGCTGCTGACACCGCACGCGGGGGAGTGCGCGCGGCTGCTGACCCGGTTGGGTGGCGCCGAGGTGTCGCGGGCCGAGGTCGAGGGGGCTCCGTTGGCGTCGGCGCGGCGGCTCGCGGCGGTGACCGGGGCCACGGTGCTGCTCAAGGGGGCGACGACGCTCGTCGTGCCGCCGGGGGAGGGGGCGCCGGTGTGGTCCCAGGCCGATGCGCCGCCGTGGCTGGCGACGGCCGGGGCCGGGGACGTGCTCGCCGGGCTGCTGGGGGTGCTGCTCTCGGCCGGCCTGCCGGCGGACGAGGCCGGGGCCCTGGGCGCGCTGGTGCACGGGGTGGCCGCCGAGCGGGCATCCGGCGGCGGGCCGGTGCGGGCGCTCGCGGTGGCGCACGCCCTGCCGGCCGCGGTCGCCGGGCTGCTGCGGCGCTGAGGTCCCGGTCGACCGGAGGTTGCGCCGGCGCTCGTCAGGGGCCAGGCCGCCAGGGATCTCGGCCGGAACCGGTCGGGACGGCTTTCGGATGGACAGGGTGTCCGCCCCGGATGCGGTCACCCCGGGAGGGATCCCTGACCCTGTGGGAGGTATCCCTGACGCCGCGACTGGGATCCCGGACGCGGTGACAGGGATCCCAGACGCCGCGACTGCAGTTCGGGAGCCCCCTTCGCCTTCGGCCACCGCAGCGTCGCTCTCGCCGTATCTCCGCTCGCTCCGTGTCGCTGCGCTCGCTGCCTCGCGGGCCCACCCCGCACGCCACCGCGCCACCTGACCGCTGCACGCCGATCGCGCGGTCCTAGACTGGACAGGCTCATGACCACCACGCCCGCCCCCCAAGCACCCGCGCCCGCGGGTGCTTCCGCGTGGGTCACCGTCGATGCCGGCGCCATCCGCGACAACGTCGCCGAGCTGGCCCGCCGCTCCGGCCCCGCGCAGGTGCTCGCCGTCGTCAAGGCCGACGCCTACGGCCACGGCCTCGTCACCGCCGCCCGGGCCGCGCTCGCCGGTGGTGCCGCCTGGCTCGGGGTCGCCCAGCTCGACGAGGCGCTCGCCCTGCGCGCCGCCGGCGTCGACGCGCCCCTCCTCACCTGGATCTACCCGCCGCAGGCCGACGTCGCGGCGGCCGCCGACGCCGGCATCGACATCACGGTCGGCAGCGCCTGGAACCTCGATGCGGTCCTCGGCGTGGCCCGCGAGCGGGGCCGAGCCGTGCGCGTGCAGGCCAAGGTCGACACCGGCCTCGGGCGCGGCGGCGTCCTCACCGACTGGACCGAGTTCACGGCCGCCCTGGCCCGCGCCGTCGCCGAGGGCGCCGTCGAGCTCACCGGCACCTGGTCGCACTTCGCCTGGGCCGACGCCCCGCAGCACCCCACCGTGCGGGCGCAGCAGGAGCGCTTCGTCGAGGCCGTCGCCGAGCTCGAGCGCGCCGGCGTCGACCCCGGCCTGCGCCACCTCGCGAACTCCGCCGCGACGCTGACCAACCCGAGCGCCCACTTCGACCTGGTCCGCCCGGGGCTGGCCGTCTACGGGCTCTCGCCCGTCCCTGACCTCGGCAGCCCCGCCGACTTCGGCCTGCGCGAGGCGATGCGCGTCACCGCCCGCCTCACCCAGGTCAAGCGGGCCCGCGCCGGCCAGGGCGTCAGCTACGGCCACGAGTACACGACCGAGCGCGACACCGTCCTCGGCCTCGTCCCGATGGGCTACGCCGACGGCATCCCCCGGCACGCCGGCAACGCCGGTCCGGTGCAGGTCCGCGGCCGACGCCACACCGTCGCCGGCCGGGTCTGCATGGACCAGTTCATGCTCGACCTCGGACCCGACTTCGACGGCGCGCCCGGCGACGAGGTCACCGTCCTCGGCCGCGGCGCCGACGGCGAGCCGACCGCCCAGGACTGGGCCGAGGCCGCCGGCACCATCAACTACGAGGTCGTCACCCGGATGGCGCCCCGGCTGCCCCGGCGGGTCGTCGGCGCGGAGGAGCTCGGCTGATGGCCCGGGGTCCGATCGGTGGCGCCCTCGGCGCCGTGGGCTCGCGCGTCCTGCGCGGGCAGGCGCCGCGCCTCGAGGGCGACGAGGCCGAGCTGGCCTGGTCGCACACGCCGACCGAGGCCCTGCTCGTCGGCACCGACGACGGGGTCGACCTGCACGTCGAGATCGACGCCCCGCAGGCCGCCAGCCGCGGGCGCCGCCACCTCGCCGGCCGCACGCCGACCGTCGTCCTCGTCCACGGGTTCGCCCTGACGATGCAGTCCTGGGTGCTCCAGCGCCGCGCGATGGTCGAGCAGGGCCTGCGCGTCGTGTCCTACGACCAGCGCGGGCACGGCCGCTCCTCGCTCCCGGACCTCGAGGCCTGCACCGTCGAGCGCCTCGGCCGCGACCTGGCCCGGGTCATCGAGGCGACCTGCCCCACCGGCCCGGTCGTCCTCGTCGGCCACTCGATGGGCGGCATGAGTGTGATGTCCTTCGCGGGCGCCCACCCCGAGATCGTCCGCGACCGCGTGCTCGCCGTGGCCCTGGTGTCCACCTCGCCCGGCGGCCACGAGGTCACCGAGTTCGGGCTCGGGCCGCTCGCCGGCCGGATCGTCGGCACGATGGGGCCCGGGGTGCTGACCCGCCTCTCGCGGCACGCGGGTCCGATCGGCCTGCTGCGCAAGATGGGCAAGGGCGTCCAGGACCTCGCCGTCGCCCGCTGGGCCTTCGACTCGCCGGTCAGCCCCGGGCTCGTCGACCTCGTCGCCGAGATGATCTTCGCGACCCCGTTCGACGTCATGGCCGCGTTCCTCCCCGACATCGACGCGCTCGACCTCATCCCGGCCCTCGGCCCGCTGACCGGCGTCGAGACCCTCGTGATGAACGGCGCCGGCGACCTCATCACCCCGCCGTCGCACTCGGTCGAGATCACCCGGCACGTGCCGGGTGCCGAGCACGTCGTCGTCGAGGACGCGGGCCACATCCTCATGCTCGAGCACCCCGACCTGGTCACCGAGCAGCTGCTGGCGCTGGTCCACCGGGCGCAGCGGGCCGTCGCGGAGGGCGTCGCGGTGAGCAGCAAGCCGCGGGTGCGCCGCACGGTGCAGGACATCTCGAAGAAGCGGCGGGCCTCGCGGGCCCGGCGGGAGGCGGCGTCGTGAGCGCCCGGCGGCTCGTGCTGCCCGAGGTCGAGGACACCCGCGCGCTGGGGTCGCGGCTCGGCCGGATGCTGCGCGCGGGCGACCTCGTCGTCCTCACCGGCGGCCTCGGCGCCGGCAAGACCACGCTCACCCAGGGTCTCGGGGAGGCCCTCGGGGTCCGCGGCTCGGTCACCTCGCCCACCTTCGTCATCGCGCGGGTGCACCCGTCGACGGTCGGGGGGCCGTCGCTCGTCCACGTCGACGCCTACCGCCTCGGCGGCACCCTCGAGCTCGACGACCTCGACCTCGACGCCTCGGTCGAGGAGAGCGTCACCGTCGTCGAGTGGGGCCACGGCCTCGCCGAGGACCTGGCCGAGGACCGGCTCGAGGTGGTGCTCGACGTCGACCCCGCCAGCGAGGTGCGCACCGCGACGGTGAGCGGGGTCGGCGGACGGTGGGCGAGCGACGCCACCGACCCCTCCGACACCTCGTTCGACGCCGCCGACCCGCTCGCCGCCCTCGGAGGAGAGCCGTGCTGATCCTCGCCCTCGACACCTCCACCGCGACGGTCTCGGTCGCCCTGCACGACGGCACCGAGGTCGTGACGAGCGCGAGCGTCGAGGACGCCCGCGGCCACACCGAGCGCCTCGCCCCGCTCGTCGCGGACGTCCTCGCCGCGGCCGGAGCCGGCGTCGGCGACCTCACCGACATCGGCGTCGGCACCGGGCCGGGCCCGTTCACCGGCCTGCGCGTCGGCCTCGTCACCGCCGTGACGATGGGGTACGCGCTCGGTATCCCGGTGCACGGGGTGTGCAGCCTCGACGTCGTGGCGCACGGCTGCCGCGGCGACCTCGAGGGCGAGATCCTCGTCGCCACCGACGCCCGCCGTCGCGAGGTCTACTGGGCGCGCTACGAGCTCGCGGCGGACGGGGCCCGTGCCCTCACCCCGCCCGCCGTCGAACGGCCCGCCGACCTCTCGGCCGAGGTCCGTGCCCTCCCGACCGCCGGAGCCGGTGCCGTCCTCTACCCCGAGCTGCTGCCGCGGCGGGTCGGCTGGGTCGAGGCCGTCGCCGGCGACCTCGCCGAGCTCGTCGTCGCCGGGCTGGCCGCCGGGCGCGAGATGCCGGTCGAGCCGCTCTACCTGCGCCGACCGGACGCGATGACGACCGCCGAGCGCGCCGCCCGATGAGTGCCACTGCGACGACCGTCCTGCGCGACGCCCGCTGGACCGACCTGCCGGCGCTCACCGCGCTCGAGGCCGAGCTCTTCCCCGGCGACGCCTGGCCGCAGGCCTCCTGGTGGGCCGAGCTCGCCGGGCGGCCGCGCCGCGAGTACGTCGTCGCCGAGGGGTCCGGCACGCTCCTGGGCTACGGCGGCCTCGACCACGGCGGCGAGGTCTCCGACGTGATGACGGTCGCCGTCGCGCCGGCCGCCCGGGGCCGCGGGCTGGGCCGGCTGCTCCTCGACGAGCTCGAGCGACGGGCCTGGGGGCGTGGCGCCGCCCACGTGATGCTCGAGGTGCGCGCCGACAACGCCGCCGCCACCGGGCTCTACCGCGCCGCCGGGTACACGGTGCTCTCGACCCGGCGCGGCTACTACCAGCCGGGCGGGATCGACGCCCTCGTCATGCGGAAGACCCTCGCGCAGAACGGAGTCGGAGATGACTGACCAACCCCTCGTCCTCGGCATCGAGACGTCGTGCGACGAGACCGGCGTCGGGCTCGTCCGGGGCGAGACCCTGCTGTTCGACGCGATCGCCAGCAGCGTCGACGAGCACGCGCGCTTCGGTGGTGTCGTCCCCGAGGTCGCCAGCCGGGCCCACCTCGAGGCCATGGTGCCGACCATCGAGCGCGCCTGCCGCGAGGCGGGGGTCGCCCTGCGCGACGTCGACGCCGTGGCCGTCACCTCCGGGCCGGGCCTCGCGGGGGCGCTGATGGTCGGCGTGGCCTCGGCCAAGGCGCTGGCCCTCTCACTCGGCGTCCCGCTGCACGGCGTCAACCACCTCGCGAGCCACGTCGCCGTCGACATCGTCGAGCACGGCCCGCTGCCCGAGCCGACGCTGGCCATGCTCGTCTCCGGCGGCCACTCCTCGCTGCTGCTCGTCCCCGACGTCACCCACGACGTCCGCAGCCTCGGGTCGACGATCGACGACGCCGCCGGCGAGGCCTTCGACAAGGTCGCCCGGGTGCTGGGCCTGCCGTTCCCCGGGGGGCCGCACATCGACCGGGCGGCGCGCGATGGCCAGGTGACGATCGACTTCCCGCGCGGGCTGACGACCGGGCGCGACATGGAACGGCACCGCTTCGACTTCTCGTTCTCCGGGCTCAAGACCGCCGTGTCGCGCTGGGTCCAGGCCAAGGAGGCTGCGGGAGAGGCGGTTCCGCTGGCTGATGTCGCCGCCAGCTTCCAGGAGGCCGTCACCGACGTGCTGACCCGCAAGGCGGTCCTCGCCTGCCGCGAGCACGGGGTCGGTCACCTCCAGATCGGCGGCGGGGTCGCGGCGAACTCACGGCTGCGGGCGATGGCCCAGGAGCGCTGCGACGCGGCCGGTATCGAGCTGCGCGTGCCGCGGCCGGGGCTGTGCACCGACAACGGGGCGATGGTTGCGGCGCTCGGGGCGCAGATGGTGCTCAAGGGGCGGCCGGCCTCCGACCTCGCCATCCCCGCCGACTCCTCGATGCCGGTCACCCAGGTCTCCGCCTGACTTCAGCCGGCGCTCCGGTGCTCAGGTGTCGCCGGGGGCCAGCCAGGCGTGGACGAGCGGGACGACGGATGCTCCCTCGCCGGTGGCCGCCGCGACCCGCTTCATCGAACCGGACCGGACGTCGCCCGCCGCGAAGATGCCCGGCGCGCTCGTCGCGAGGCTGTGCGGCGGCAGGCCGTCGGCCCAGCGGCCCTTCGGCACGTCGCGCCCGGTGAGCACGAACCCGCGCTCGTCGCGGGCGACCTCGTCCGGCAGCCAGCCGCAGTGCGGTTCGGCGCCGAGGAGCAGGAAGAGCCCGCCCACCGCCCGCCGGGTGCGGGTGTGCTCGTTCGTGTCCTCGAGCTCGAGCCACTCGAGCCGGCCGTCGCCGCCGCCGTCGACGACCCGCGTGCACGGTGCGACGGTGATCCGCGGGTTGAACTCGATCTCGCCGACAAGGTAGGCCGACATCGTCTCGGCCAGCGCCGGTCGCCGCACGGCGATGGTCACCGAGCGGGCGAACCGGGCGAGGTGCACCGCGGCCTGGCCCGCGGAGTTGCCGCCGCCGACGACGACGACGTCCTGGTCCTCCATCTCGCGCGACAGCGACATCGCCGCGCCGTAGTTGACCCCGCGGCCGACGAGGGCCTCGACCGACGGCACGCCGAGGTGCCGGTAGCGCACGCCCGACGCGACGACCACGGACCGGGCCCTCACCTCGAAGTCGGTGCCCCGCAGCAGGTGCGGCTCGCCGTCGGCCCCGGCGACCAGCTCCTCGACCTCCCACCCGGTGTGGAACCGGGTGCCGAACCGGAGCGCCTGGTTGCGGGCGCGCTGGGCCAGCCGCATGCCCGAGATGCCGCGCGGGAAGCCGAGGTAGTTGCGGATCATCGAGCTCGTCCCGGCCTGGCCGCCGATGGCGCTGGAGTCGAGGACCACGGTCGAGAGCCCCTCGGACGCTGCGTACACGGCCGTCGCCAGGCCGGCCGGTCCGCCCCCGACGACCGCGACGTCGACGACCCCGGTGCCGTCGCCGGCCGCGTCGAGCTCGCGCTCGGCGGTGGTCTCGAAGAAGGAGCGGGCGATGTCACGGACCGACGTCGCGACGACGGGGTCGCGGTTGGCCGCCCAGACCCTCGGGTAGCCGGCGTCCTCGGGGAAGTGCTCGGCCACGTGGAGCCCGATCTCGCTGTCCGGCAGCACCACCCGGCTCGGCAGGCCCATCCGGTCGAAGAAGTCGCGGATCTCGACGGCGAGCGGGTCGCCGGCCGGCGCGACGACCTTGGCGACGACGACGTCGGGGTCCGTCGCGGTCCAGCCCCAGTCGCTGAGCAGCTCGGTGACGGCGTGGTGGAACTCCTCGTCGCGGGTGCCGCGGGGCATCAGCAGGTAGGCGTCGTACTTGCCCTTGGCCATGCCGGCCCGCAGCCGCGGGGCATCGGCGAGGAAGCGGTCGTACGGGGAGACGATGAGCCGACGGGCGGTCGGCACGAGCTGGCGCCAGCGCGCGAAGGCCGCGAGCACGTTGTCCTCGTCGGGCAGCTGCGAGTCGCTGACGAACATCGCGACCCGGCGGCCGTCGGCGAGGGCGGCCTCGGTGGCGACCTCGGCGTCGGCGCAGGTCGTGGCCGTGCGCAGGTCGTACTCGCGCGAGTAGCGCCAGAACTCCTCGCGCAGGGTGTCGGCGTGCTCGCCGGAGACGAGGACGATGACCGGGGCGTCGGGAGCCGGCGCGGGCTCCGGTGCAGGTGAGCTCGCCGCGGGAGCGGTGGGGGTGTCCGTCACCCCCACGAGCCTAGGCGAGCCGGTCAGTCCTGGGGAGTGCCCGAGCAGGGCAGCAGGCCCATCCGGTCCTTGAGGGTGAGGACCCGCTCGACGGAGGCGTCGACCCGGTCGGCGAAGCCCTCGTCGGCCTCGGCCTCCGCCCGGAGCGCCTCGAGCATGGCAGGGGCCACGGACGCGTCCCCGGTGAGCACGATGTCGCCCCCGGCCGCGACGACCTTGACCGCGCGCTCGCCAGGCGGGGTGGAGCGCACCGACTCGGCGTTGACGTCGTCGGTGATGACGACGCCGTCGAACCCTAGCTGCTCGCGCAGCAGGCCGGTGACGATCTTCTCGGAGAACATCGCCGGCACGCCCTTGTCGAGCTTCGTGTACTTCGCCGAGCTCGTCATGACCAGGCCGGCGCCGGCCTCGACCCCGGCCGCGAACGGCTCGAGATAGGGGTCGTCGGCGTCGGTCGTGTCGTCGGTGATGCCGCTGGAGTTGAAGTCGGTGTTGTTGCGGATGCGTCCGATGCCCGGGAAGTGCTTGACGGTGGCCTCGACGCCGCCGTCGAGCATCCCCTCGATGA
>JAESFK010000245.1_pt1 | contig 35345 bp, 30 predicted proteins | sample 9269391 | NCBI WGS metagenome assembly JAESFK01 (sample SAMN14506231, study PRJNA617097) | algae metagenome | isolation source: Drouetiella hepatica UHER 2000/2452 and co-occurring heterotrophs from... | place: Slovakia: Slovak Paradise National Park, Hrabusice, Kosice Region | collected 2000-01-01
AATCTCGTCCGCGCCACCAAAGACAAGCGATCCATCAAGCTTCGCCGAAAACGAGCCGGTTGGAACAAAGGCTATCTCAGCGAAATCCTCGGAATTCTTGCCCGTTAACCCGGATTCGCAGCCCTGCACAATCAATACGTCCACGAGTGACAGCCGTTTGAAAAAGAAAAACCCCGCCGGGCGACCAGCGGGGTTTGGACGTTTCGCCGATCAGAAAATCTTCAGATATCCGAGATCGATGTGACGATGCGGGATACAAGGCCGTAAGCCTTGGCTTCTTCAGCGGAGAGCCAATAGTCGCGATCCGTGTCCTTAGCGATCTTTTCGACCGATTGGCCGGTGGCTTCCGCGAAGATCCGGTTCAGGCGCTCGTTCATCTTGATGATTTCACGGGCCTGGATCTCGATGTCGGACGCCATGCCGCGCGTGCCGCCGGAGGGTTGATGAAGCAGGAAGCGGGTGTTCGGCAGGCAAATGCGCCGTTCCTTCGGAGCCGATACGTAGATCAGCGCGCCGGCGGAAGCGACCCAGCCGGTTCCGATCATCCAGACTTTCGGCTTGATGAACTTGATCATGTCGTGGATCGAATCGCCGGATTCGACGTGTCCGCCCGGGGAGCTGACGAAGATACGGATATCGTCATCGCTGGCAGCGGCAAGCGCCACGAGCTGCGAGCAGACCTTCTGCGCCAGTTCCTGATTGATCGGGCCGTAGATGAAAATCGAGCGCGACTTGAAAAGGTTCGCCTCAGTCTCTTTGCCCAAAGGCAATTCCTTTGCCTTGTCGTCGTCTTCTTCGTTCATCATGCGAACTCTCCCGCGAAATAAATTCAAATGTTCTGCCGCTGTCAGATAAGGCGACTCGACTGCGAAAACAATGCAACAAAAGCGGATGCGGATGAAAGCCCAATCCGCAACGCCCTGCGGCTATGGTAAAGATGACACCTAAGGCAATTGCCGTATGGACAGGGGCACATTGCGAAATAAGATGCGCACGTCACGAATTCGCATCCGGCGGGGATGCCTCCCACATTCCCCGCCCTTCAGTGGGGACCACAATGAAAAGACGCCTTCTTCTCGCCGCAGCAAGCTTTGCCGCCTCGACCGCCCCCGCCTTTGCCCATCTCGATTCCGCCGAACACGGGTCGCTTATGGCGGGCTTTACCCATCCGCTGTCCGGTCTCGACCATATCCTCGTCATGATCGCCGTCGGCCTCTGGGCAGCGCAGATCGGCGGACGCGCCCTGTGGGTGGTTCCTTTAGCCTTCGTCGGCACCATGGCCTTCGGTTTTGCGCTGGCGATAGCGGGCGTGCATCTGCCCTTCGTCGAGCCCGCCATTCTCGCCTCCGTCGTCGCCCTTGGCCTGCTGGTCGCCATGGCCGTTCGTTTGGAAACCGCGGCGTGCGCCGCCGTCGTCGGCGTCTTTGCCCTGTTCCATGGCTATGCCCATGGCGGCGAACTGGGAGCTGCCGGTGCCCTGCCCTTCAGCGCCGGCTTCGTGATCGCCACCGCGCTGCTGCACATCGCCGGTATCGGGCTCGGGCTCGGCGTCAGCCGCCTGTCCTCGGGCCGAATCATTTCGCGCCTTCTCGGCGGCCTCACCGCCTTTGCCGGACTGGCGCTGATCTTCAACTGATCCTCATTGCATCAACGAAAAACGGCGGGCCGAAAGCCCGCCGTTTTTTCATTTCAGCCGCGTCCGCGATAGGGCTGCACACCCTGATCCGGCAACCACAAGCCCTCCGGCGGAGCGCCCGTCTGCCAGAAGACATCGATCGGAATGCCGCCGCGCGGATACCAGTAGGCACCGATCCGCAGCCATTTCGGAGCCAGCAGATCGACCAGCCGCTTGGCGATATCCAGCGTGCAGTCCTCATGGAATGCACCATGATTGCGGAATGAATGCAGGTATAGTTTCAGCGATTTGGATTCGACCAGCCAGCCATCCGGCACATAATCGATGACGATATGGGCGAAATCCGGCTGGCCGGTCATCGGGCAGAGCGAGGTGAATTCCGGCGCCGTGAAGCGGACGACGAAATCCGTGCCGGCATGGCTGGTCGGAACACGCTCAAGCACAGCCTCATCGGGGCTCTGCGGTGCCGTTACATTCTGCCCCAGTTGCGACAGGCCAGAAACGTCTGTGGTTGTCATGATCTCAATCCTTCAATGACTTTGACGCGAATGCCATGGGCCTTTTCGCCCTCTGGCTCGACGTGAATGGCAATCTTGGCACCGGCGTGAACCTCGCGGATGGCATCTTCAAGGCGGTCGCAGATGTCATGCGCCTCACCCACCGGCATGGCGGCCGGAACGACCATGTGGAAATCGACGAAGATTGCCGCCCCCGCCTCGCGCGTCTTCAAGTCGTGCACGCCGAGCGAACCCGCCGCATTGGCGGCAATCGCCTGTTTGATCGCGTCCTCTTCCTCGGCCGGAACAGCCTTGTCCATCAGTCCATCGACCGAACGGGCGATAACCTTCCAGCCCTGATACAGAATGTTGCAGGCGACGACCACGGCAAGAAGCGGATCGAGCACCGCATAACCGGTAAGAATGGCCAGCACCAGCCCGATAAGGACGCCGATGGAGGTGACGACATCGGAGAGGATGTGATGAGCATCAGCCGTCAATGCCGGCGAGCGCAAGGCAGCCCCGGCCCGGATCAGGGTATAGGCCCAAATCGCGTTGATCACACCCGCCACAAGGTTGATCGCCAGACCGAGCGCCGGCGTTTCCGGCAAGCGCGGCGCCAGGATGGCGGGGATGGCTTCAGCGACGATCAGAAGTGCGGCCACGACAATCAGCACGCCTTCGATAACAGCTGAGAAATACTCGGCCTTGTAGTGGCCGAACGGATGGCCGGCGTCGGCGGGTTTGGCGGCATAGCCGATGACGGCAAAGGCGACGATGGCGGCAATGACGTTGACGATCGATTCCAGGCCGTCAGACAGCAGCGCCACCGACCCCGTCACCCACCAGGCGAGCATCTTCAGACCCAGCACGGCGATTGCCAGCGGGATGCCCCAGAACGCCAGGCGCTGTGCCTTGTTTCCCTGAATGTCAGTTCGCATTGCTGGTCCTCATTTCCATAAAAAGAACCGCCGCGCCATTGCGGGCGCGGCGGTTTTCAACCGGCGTGCATGGTCGCTCAGGCAGCCTTGATCTTCGCCCGCTTGGCAAGATGCGCCACGACGTTCTCGATCATCCGCATGCCGGCATCGCCGCCCAGCGTCATGATCGATTCCGGGTGGAACTGCACGGCTGCGATCGGCTCCTTGGTATGCTCGATCCCCATGATCGTGCCATCGTCGCTCTCAGCCGTGATCATGAAATCACGCGGCAAGGTCGAAGGGTCGGCAAAGATCGAGTGATAGCGGCCAACCGTGACTTCCTTGCCGAGACCGGAAAAGACGATGCCGGGCTCAAGCACACGGATGCGCGACGGCTTGCCATGCATCGGCACTGCGAGCTGGCGCAGATCGCCGCCATAGGCCTCGGCCAGCGCCTGAAGCCCCAGGCACACGCCGAAGATCGGCAGATCATGGGCACGCGCCTTCTTGATCGTCGCCTTGCAATCGAAATCCTTCGGCTTGCCCGGACCGGGCGAGAGGACGACGAGATCGGGCTTTACCCGGTCGAAAATCTCGTCGGCCACCGGCGAGCGGACCGTCGTGACCGTCGCGCCCGTCTGGCGGAAATAATTGGCCAGCGTATGGACGAAACTGTCCTCGTGATCGACCAGCAGGATTTTGACGCCGGTACCGACCGGGGCGACATCGCGGCCCGTTCCGGATTTGTTGGCGGACTTTGCGTCGCGGATCGCTGCGATCATGGCGGATGCCTTCAGTTCTGTTTCGGCTTCTTCTTCTTCCGGGTTGCTGTCGTTGAGCAGCGTCGCACCGGCGCGCACCTCGGCAATGCCGTCCTTGATGCGGATAGTGCGCAGCGTCAGGCCCGTGTTCATGTCGCCGTTGAAGCCGACCATGCCAATGGCACCACCATACCAAAGCCGGGCGCTCTTTTCATGGCTCTCGATGAAGCGCATCGCCCAGAGTTTTGGCGCGCCGGTGACGGTCACGGCCCAGGCATGTGACAGGAAACCGTCGAAGGCATCCATGTCGTCGCGCAACCTGCCCTCAATATGATCGACCGTGTGGATAAGCCGCGAATACATCTCAATCTGGCGGCGGCCGATGACCTTGACAGAGCCCGGAACGCAGACTCTGGACTTGTCGTTGCGGTCGACGTCCGAGCACATCGTCAGCTCGGATTCGTCCTTCTTGGAATTCAACAGCTTCAGGATCTGTTCGCTATCGGCGATCGGATCGTCACCACGCTTGATCGTGCCGGAAATCGGGCAGGTCTCGATCCGGCGGCCGGAGACACGCACGAACATTTCCGGCGATGCGCCGACCAGATACTCCTGATTGCCCAGATTGATGAAGAAGGAATAGGGCGAGGGATTGATTGCCTTCAGCCGGTTGGAGATTTCCGATGGCTTGCTTTCGCAGCGCTCGAAGAACTTCTGGCCGGGAACCACCTCGAACAGATCGCCGCGGCGGAAACTTTCCTTGGCCTTGGTGACCAGCTCGGCATATTCGCCGGGACGATGATCGCCATGCGGCGGAATGCTGTCGACGGTCTGGAAGGGTTCCGGCGCGATATCACCCGCCTTGCCTTCGGTCGTTTCGCCATCCTTGGCGAAATCATAGCGATCGATCCACGCCTTGGCGGCATAGTGATCGACGACGAGGATTTCGTCCGGCAGGAACAGCACCATGTCGCGCTGGTCGTCGGGCCGCTTCAGCTTCAGTTCGATCGCATCGAACTGGAAGGCAAGATCGTAGCCGAAGGCGCCATAGAGGCCAAGATTGGCATCTTCCTGTGAATAGAACAGGTTGGTGACGGCGCGCAGGACGGTGAACACGGTCGGCATCTTCGAGCGTTCTTCTTCGGTAAACACCCGGTCCGGCATGTTGATGGTGAGATCAAGACGGCGCGCCGTAGCCGCTCCGAGCGTGATGTCGGCAACACCGGCCAGATGCGCCAAGACCATCTCCAGCAGTGCTTCGCCGCGCTCGTTATAGGCCTCGATCCACAGCGAGCGTCCGAACGAGGAGATGGCGAGCGGCGGATCGATGATCGCCGTGTCCCAGCGCGTGTAGCGGCCCGGATACTCGTAGTTGGAGGAGAAGACTGCGCCCCGGCGTTCGTCGAGCCTGTCGACATAGCTGGAGATCGCTTCACCATAAGGGGCCTCGCGCCGCCGGCGGGTGACGGAAATGCCGCCCTTGGTGGTATAGGCTTCCGCACCGTCTGCAAGAATTGTCGTCGCCATCTGTCGCTCCGTTCAGGCCCGTCATTTCCTGCGGCCCGAATACAAAAAAGCCGCCTCGAAACTTCCGGGCGGCTTATCGTCTCAATCACGCATGACTGGTCAAGGCCGCTTTAGCGAACCCACCACCAGATTGCAATGTTGCGTGCCTGTGTCATGGCGGAATTGTTAGCGTGAGAGAGACGATTGTGCAAGCGGGCGCCGGCGGAAAAATGGAGGCGCGATTTCCGCCGCGCCCTTCTGCGCCTTATGCCGGCAGCAGGGTGGACATATGGGCCTGCACGCCCTTCGGATCCGCCGCGAAGGCCGTGGCGACGGTGCGGGTCAGCTCGCCCGGGAAAACCTCCTCGACGCCAGCCTCGACCGCATCGAGAGTTTCACTGACGACATCCAGCGGCTTGAGGCGCGGTTCCGGCAGGCTGCGGCCCATATCGGTCTCGACCTGAACCGGCATGGTGACGACAACCTGCGTGCCCTGGCTAAGCAATTCCGCCCGGATGGAGCGGCTGGCGGCAAGACCCGCCGCCTTCGAGGCCGAATAGGTCCCGGCCGACGGCAGCGTGACCAGCGACAGGAAGGACAGGACGTTGACAATGCTGCTTTGCGGCGCCTTGGCAAGGATTGGCGCAAACGCCTTCGACAGTGACAACACGCCGAAATAGTTCACGTCCATTTCCTGTCGGGCAATCGAAAGATCCGGGGCGGAGATAACCCCCTGCCCGCCAGCAAAACCGGCATTGTTGATCAGCAGCGTGACGTCGATTGCCACCTTGGCGGCTTCGGCAACGTCGCCGACATTCGTTACATCAAGCTTCAGCGGCACAAGGCGAGCCGGATCGAGAGCGACGAGATCAGCAAGCGATGCCGGATCACGGGCACCGAGATAGACTTTCCTGGCACCGCGGCGCAGCAATTCGGCGACGAACTCCCGGCCGATGCCACGATTGGCGCCGGTGACGAGGGCAACGGCATTTTCTATTTTCTGAGGCATCGTTTTCTTCCTTCTAGATGTGCATATGCACTATATTGACCATAAAAAAGCCGAAGACAGTCCGGCTTTTGTTTATCAGGCGGTTTTACCGGTCGGGATGGCAAGAAGCATCTGGCGCATGTTATTGGCGCGTTCATCGCCAACCAACTCCACATATTCCGCCTGCGCCGCATGCCAGCATTCGACACCTTCCGACAGCTTCTGCTGCCCCTTGGGCGAGAGCGCCAAAAGCAGCTTGCGCGATCCCTTGCCTTCAGGTTCGCTGACCACGTAACCATCGCGCTCCAAAGGCTTCAGGGCACGCACCAACGTCGTGCGATCCATGACCATTGCCTCGGCAACCTCCGCCATGCCGGCCTTTCCTGCCTCTGCGATAAAGACCAGCAATGAAAACTGCGCCGCCGTGATCCCTGCCCGCGCATAATGCCGCTCGTAAAGCTGCGACACGAAGCGCGCAGCCTGGCGGATGGCAAAGCAGTTGCAGGTGGTGATGGACGATTGCTGTTTCATGATTTCGATGTGTATATGTGCATATACACTTTGTCAATTGGATTCGCCACGAAAAAGGGAGCGGCCTGGATGGGCCGCTCCCGTCATGTGCATTTTCGGCGCAAGCCTGAAGGTTAGAAACGCTGTGTCAGCGAAATCTTGAATGTGCGGCCCGGTTCCGAATAGAAGTCACGGGGCTGTGCGCTGGCCGCAGTTAGATTGACGTCCCTGACACCCAGCGCGTTGAAGTACTTCTTGTCGAAGATGTTGTAGACGCCGGCCTGAACGCGAAGGCCAGAAACGGCTTCCGGCGACCACCATCCCGTCATGTCGACAATACCATAACCCGGGGCGTCGAAAGTCGAGGCAACACCGTCATCCGGCATTGCGGAAGACGCCGTCATCGAAAGATCCACCCCGAACGTGTCCTGGCTGTAACCGGCACCGATAATCGCCTTGAAGGGAGCGACCGAACGCAGGCGCTTGCCGGTATCGTCGTTCTTGCCATAGGCATAGGCCAGCGAACCATGAATATTGAACCCATTGTCGAAGGTCTTGACCGCACTGACCTCAAGACCGGAGATCCTGACACTTCTCACATTCGTATAGTTGATTGCCATGAACCCTGTCGGTTCGATGGTCGTGACGGTATCGATGAAGTTGTCATAGGTGTTGTGGAATGCCGCAACGCGCCCGCTCAGGCCGCCCGTATCGAAATTGGTGCCAATCTCGATGCCATTGCCGGTTTCCGGCTTCAGGTCGGGATTGCCGAGCTGCGCGTAGTTGCCGCGCGGATTGTAGAAGCGGCTGTAAAGTTCATCGACTGTCGGTGCGCGGTAAGCCATCGACCATTGGGCGAACAACTCCACATCAGGCGTCACATCATATGTGGCGAGCAGCTTCGGCGAAATGCGTGCACCGTCGCGATCCTTCGGTGTTCCAAATCGAACAGCACCGGTATTGTTCTGGAAACCGCCACCGGTGGAGGGATCGTAGTCGAACCAGTCGAACCGCAGCCCCGGCGTTAGGGCGAAGGCGCTCTCGCCCATGGAAATACGATCCTCCAGAATTGCGCCAACGGTCGTGCTGGTCACATTCGGGATTTCTGATTGATTGTTCAAAGTCGGGCAAGTGGCGGGTGTCGGGCAAAGAGCCCAGGTGTACTGGCTCCATTTGGAGCGGGCCGTATCCAGACCAACAGTTACCGAATGATCGAAGCCGCCATATTCGAACTCCTTGGTCGCGCTGCCGCTAAAGCCGAAGGTCTTGTTGCTGATCGAATTGTCGCGGCCGTATGCCACATTCGCAGTGGTGCGGCCGCCCGAACCGGAAGCCCGTTCCACTTCCTGCCAATAGAGCGTGGCGCGCGCAACGCGGAAAGCTTCGTCGGAGGACAATGCCTCGTAATCGTAGTCGAGCGAAACGCGCTTGCGCGCACGGTCTTCAAAGCTGTTGTAGTCACCGATGGCGTAAGCACGGGGGGCGCCCTGCTCGGTCCTCTGATCGAAAGTAGCATCGCGGCGGAAGTTTTCTGCCGTCAGACCGATGCGGTGACCGCCTTCAAGTTGCTGGCGAACCTTGAAGAGCAGGTTGCTCTGATCGAAATCGCCCGGGTTTGCCTCGGTGCGGGTCGCGCCGTAGCTATCGACGGTTCCCTGGCTGTCGCGTTCATGGCCCTTGCGGTAGCCGCCCTGAAACAGAACAGAGGTATTGCCGAATTTCTTCGCTGCAGCAATCGAGCCGGCAAGGCTGTCGTCTTCGCTGTCGTAGACCGACTTGACGATGCCGCCCCAGTCGCGGCCCTCGCCGATAAGGTCTTCCGGTTCAAGCGTGCGCAGCACGATGGCGCCGCCGAGCATCCCCGAACCGCCGCGGCTTGAGTCCGCACCGCGCACGACGTCGAGTGCTGACAAGGACGAAAAATCAAACGTGTCGCCGGAGCCATTCGCGTTGATCGTCGCAAAAGCGCCCTGCCGCACGCTGTTGGAAAGATAGGGGATCGGGATCCCGTCAATGACCGTCACGATGCGCGGACCGGAAAGGCCGCGCAGATTGATGCCAGCGTCGGCCCGCGAAGCATTGATGCCCGGATCGACGCTGCGGCCAAGATCATCGAGATCCGTAACCTGCTTCGCCTCGATGGTCTTCTCATCGATTTGGGTCGCCAAAGGCGTGTCTGCGATGCTGCCCACCGGCGCCGCCGTCGCGCGGCGGGGACCTTTGACCACGATCTTTTTCAGTGTGGTCGCACCGCCGTCCGCCTCGACGGCCGTTGCCTGGGCGTCTTGTGCGAACGAAAAATGCGGAAAGAGAGCAGCGGAAGAAAACGCCACGCATGCCAACAGGGCCGCGCAGTGATGCCGGGTAATCATGGATCAATCCTTTGATAAAGTCACCGGGCTGGCTGCTGAGGCATTCGCTCAAGGGGCTGGCTGGGTATTGGCGTCGAAGCATCGGGAGAGCAGCCGCAAGGGACTGCTTGTATGCATCGGTTAAAAAACATGACACTTATTGTCAACAAATAATTGTCTTACTTTTGTCAGATTCCGACTTGCCCACCGCCAAGTGTTTCGATTTGGCAACGATCCGGCACCTGGCGGCTGCAATGCAACCCTTTCCTGCCCAAATGCGTTGTGAATTCGAGCCCCTGCCGCCCCCGGCAGAACCGGAGACTTTTCATGCCTCTTCGATTCCTCGCCTCCCTCCTGTCGATGCTCCTGCTGGCAGGCGCCGGCCTGCCTGAAAACGGCCCCGTCCCGCAGAAAAAACCGGTAACGGCCGAAACGGAAATACCGGCGGAGAAGACTGTGAAACCGCAGGTAAAGCCGGACGTAAAGAACGATGCAAAGGCGGCAGCAAAGATGACGCCTTCCAGCGGCGAAAGCCCGGCAGACGAGAAGCCGGCAACCGTTGAACCGCAGGCGAAACCGGAACCAGTGCTGACGATCCAGCCGGAGGATGAGAAGGAATATGCGGCTTGCCTTGACGGCCTGAAGCAGATAGGCGCCGTCTTCAAGGAGGAGACGCGGATCGACGACGGAAAGGGTTGCGGCATCGACAAGCCCTTGACGCTGCAGACAGTCCTGCCCGGCATCGCGCTGAAACCGGAAGGCAAGATGCGCTGCGAAACAGCACTCGAACTGGCGCGATGGACCAAGGATGCGGTTCTGCCTGCCGCCAAGGTGGCGCTCGAGGCCGAAGGGGAGCTTACCACCATCAACCAGGCCTCGAGCTACATCTGCCGCTTGCGCAACAATGCAGCTACCGGCAAGATCTCCGAACATGCACGCGGCAATGCCATCGACATCGCCTCCTTCACGTTCAAGAGCGGAAAATCGATCGAGATCCAGCCGCGCGACGAGGACTCGACGCTAGCCGGAGCGTTCCAGCGCGCGGTGACGGCGACCGGCTGCCTTTATTTCGAAACGGTGCTCGATCCCGGCAGCGACGAAGCCCACGAGAACCATCTGCATTTCGACGTCATCGAGCGCAAGGGCGGATACCGTTACTGCCGGTAACCACCCTCCCGGTATGCCTGACCTGCGGCACCCGCCTTCCCGAACCGTTCCTTCGAGGTGAAATAGCAAGACTGGACGCGGCTGAGCCTTGCCTGCCGCATGATCGCACCCCATCTGCTGAACACGCCCGGCATGATGCAGGCAGGGCTCCCCGTGACAAGGAACTCCCCCATGCCCGTTTCCATGTACAAACTCTCCGTTCCGGTGTTTATCCGCGGCCTCAACGTCCTGGCGGGGCTTCTCGACAAGGCGGAATCGCATGCGGCCTCTAAGAAGATTCCGCTGGAAGACCTGTTCAACGCACGGCTTGCCCCGGATATGCTGCCGCTGTCGGCCCAGATTCAGCGCGTCAGCGATACATCGAAGAATACCATCGGCCGCCTGACCGGGACTGCCGCTCCGAGCTTTCCCGATGACGAAAAGAATTTCGGCGAACTTCGCGAACGCATCGCCAAGACGATTGCCTACCTTGAGACCGTCAAACCGTCCGATCTCGAAAACAGCGACACCAGGGAGATCACCGTCACATTCGGCAAGCTCAGTTTCACCTTTGCCGGCGATGACTACGTGCTGAAATTTGCCCTGCCGAATTTCTTCTTCCACGTCACCACCGCCCACGGCATCCTGCGCAACCAGGGCGTGGCCGTTGGCAAGGTCGATTTCCTCGGTCCCTATGGCTGAGAAGGTACCTCCGGAGGATCGGCGCAAATCGCCACGATCCTCCGGACAGCCCCTAGAAAAGCCCCTCGATAAACCCGTCCTCATTCAGGAAAATCTTCTCCGACGACGGGACACGCGGCAGGCCCGGCATGGTCATGATCTCGCCGGTGATGACGACGATGAAGCCGGCGCCGGCCGATAGCCGGACCTCGCGGACCGGGACAGTATGGCCGGTCGGCGCCCCGCGCAAGTTCGGGTCGGTCGAAAACGAATATTGGGTCTTCGCCATGCAGATCGGCAGATGGCCATAGCCCTGCTCTTCCCAGGTTCGCAGCTGATCGCGCACCGATTTGTCGGCGATGACGGCGTCGGCGTGGTAGATGTCCTTGGCGATCGTCTCGATCTTCTTGAACAGCGGCATATCGTCCGGGTAAAGCGGCGAAAACTGCGAGCGGCCGTTCTCCGCCAGCGCCACGACCTTGCGAGCCAGATCCTCGATGCCGGCGGAGCCGTCCGCCCAATGCTTGCACAGGATCGCTTCAGTGCCGAGCGTGGCGACATAGTCCTTGATCGCCTTGATCTCGGCTTCGGTATCCAGCGTGAAGTGATTGATCGCCACCACCACCGGCACGCCGAATTTCTTGACGTTCTGGATATGGCGGCCGAGATTGGAGCAGCCCTTCCTGACGGCCTCGACATTCTCCTGGCCAAGATCCTCCTTCTTGACACCACCGTTCATTTTCATCGCCCGGGCCGTCGCCACGATCACCGCCACATCCGGCTTCAGCCCCGCCTTGCGGCACTTGATGTCGAAGAATTTTTCCGCCCCGAGATCGGCGCCGAAGCCTGCCTCGGTGACGACGTAATCGGCAAGTTTCAGCGCCGTCGTCGTCGCCACGACCGAGTTGCAGCCATGGGCGATGTTGGCGAACGGGCCGCCATGCACGAAGGCCGGGTTGTTCTCCAGCGTCTGGACGATATTCGGCTGCATCGCGTCTTTCAGCAGCACCGTCATTGCCCCATCGGCCTTGATGTCGCGGGCAAAAACCGGCGTCTTGTCGCGCCGGTAGGCGACAATGATATCGCCAAGGCGCTTTTCCAGATCCTTGAGATCGGTGGCGAGGCACAGGATCGCCATCACTTCGGAGGCAACGGTGATATCGAAGCCGGTTTCCCGCGGAAACCCATTGGCAACGCCGCCAAGCGAACCGACGATATGGCGAAGTCCACGGTCGTTCATATCCATCACGCGGCGCCAGGCAACACGGCGAATGTCGATGTTCTGCTCGTTGCCCCAGTAGATATGATTGTCGATCAGCGCCGACAGAAGATTGTGGGCGGACGTGATGGCGTGGAAATCGCCGGTGAAATGCAGGTTGATGTCTTCCATCGGCACGACCTGCGCATAACCGCCACCGGCAGCACCGCCCTTGACGCCGAAACAGGGGCCAAGCGACGCCTCGCGGATACAGACAACCGCCTTTTTGCCGATGCGATTGAGCCCGTCTCCAAGGCCGACGGTGGTGGTCGTCTTGCCCTCGCCGGCCGGCGTCGGATTGATCGCCGTCACCAGGATAAGGCGGCCGTCTTGCCGGCCTTTTTGCTGGGCGATGAAATCGGCGCTGATCTTTGCCTTGTCATGGCCGTAGGGAAGCAGATGTTCGGGTGGAATTCCAAGCTTGGCACCGATCTCAAGGATCGGTTTTTTCGTCGCTGCGCGGGCAATTTCGATATCGGACTTCACGTCGGCCATATGGTGTCTCTCCCGTTCCACCTTTTTCTTGGTCTGAGGGCATATGAGCGTGAACCGAAGGCGCTTTCCATCCTTTTGTTTGCGGCAGATGCGAAAAGTCACAAAATCCGGCACGGTTTTTCGGCAAAACCGCACGAAAAAGACGGAAGAACAGTGTTCTTCCGTCCTGAAAGTGGCGAAAGGCTCAACGTGCCAGGATATCGCGCATTTCGACCAGGTTCGAGCGCACTCTGAGAACATAAAAGCCGAGCGTTGCCAGATGCGTAGGCATGATCCAGCCATCTTCCTGACCGTTGGAGATGATCAGCGGCTGGATGCGCAGGGCAGCCCGCATCTGCTTGATGCTTTCGTTCCAGATCGGCGCCAGACCGCGCTGGTTGATGACCCCGTCAAAGTCTGCGCCGGCTGCCGACAATATGCCATAGTAGCCGTAGAGCTGGCCGTAGGCGAACCAGAACCGGTCATCGGCCCGCGTGTCGAACCAGCCGCCATTGAAATTCTCGGAACGCTCGCGCAGCATGGCGGACGTGCTGCCGATCGAGCTTGAAACGCGGTCCATGAATTCCAGGAAATTGTCGGCGCGGGCATCGAAGGTTGCCGCACACGTTGCAAGCTGGTCGTTGAACGAGCGAAGGTCTGCCAAGGCAGCACGATATTGCGTCGGCGTCGGCGTCAGGAAGCCGAAGGGTGACAGGCCGAAGTACCAGTTGGTTTCCTCGTATTGCATCTTGCTGCGCACGCTTTGCAGCTGCGGATTGATGCCGGACGTGCCGCGCATGCGCACCAGCGAATCGACCAGTTCGACCGTTGTACGGCGCACCGCTTCGTTGACACCGCGCTGGAACGACGCCTTGTTATCGAGCCATGGCGTGCGGTCCCAATCCATCCCGAACATTCCGGCCTTGAAGAGGACCATCGACGAGATCCAGGCATTCTGGTTGACATTGTAGTCGATCAGATCGGCGGTCACATCGACCATCGCGGAGCGCTCGCAGGCATTGGCCGGCGCCGTCTGGCCAGCGGCGGCCTTGACCGGCAAACCTGCGTCATTCTTGCGCTCGGCAAGCTTGTACCGGGTGGGATAATCCGGATCGAAATTGGTCCAGGCCTGCGTCTGCCAGATGAAATAGCCATAGAGTGCGATCAAAAGCAGGAGCCCAAGGCCGATCGGGCCTTTGATGATCCAGGCACGGCCTCTGTACCAGTTGGCAACAGCCATGAACGGGTAAAGGACGAAGGACACCGCAAGGCCAACTCCCCGGCCGATCGCTGCAAACACACGCTGGAAAAACGCAACGATCGGATCAAGCATTATTCGTATCCTCCTTGAGGCCATAAAGGCGTTTTCGGAACGCCACCTTGTCCCTGAGATATGTGCTGGTCAGTGTCGCCACAACATATTCCCTGAACTTTTCGCTGTAATGTTCATAGGCCGCATAAAACCCCTGCTTGTCAAAGACGAAGCGGGAGACGAAATCGCTGGAGCATAGTTGCGAGATCAGCCGGTTGGTCAGCCATTGATCCGGATGATCCGGTGCGGCGCGCACCAGCAGAAAGCGGTTCTCCGGGGCAACGTCCTGCATCTTGATCGTGCCGGACGCAAGCACTGTGCGCAGCATGGTCTGCAGGAATGGATAGGTGCCATCCGAGGACACCAGTGCAAAATTGCGGTGTATCCAGGTCTGCAGCCAGATCGCGTCGATGGCATTGATATCCGTCGCCGGGTCCGCCTGATTGACCAGGCCGCGCAGGATCATGTCGGCCCGATGCTGATAGAGGCCGCTGTCCTGCACCCAGGAAGCCTGCGGCAATTGCAGCCGGTTGGTCGAGGCGAGGAACTCGTAGATGCGCTGATGGTCCGACAGGCTGATATAGCCGACCTGCCAGGGTCTGGAGCGCCGGAAGCCGGGAACCGAGGGATCGCAGATCACCGTCGTGGTCTTTTCATCCAGAAAGACATAAACGCCGCCGAAATGATTGGCCCAGAAGGCATCATGGCGGAATACCAGCTTGTCCGGCACCAGCGCGTTCTCGCGGATATCGCCGGTGACTTTTGCCAGATCGACCATCCGGGTGAGCAGCGCATCGTCGGCCCAGGCCGTCGGTACGGTTTTCAACCGGTCGACAAGCGAACGCAATTCAGCGGCCTTGCCCAGCATGTCTTCGGCCGACAGGACGCGAAACCGCACCTCGTTGATCGAGAGCAGATCGTCGACATCGTTGACGACCGATACGGAATCCTCGATCTCGCCGTAAAGCGCATCCTTGATCGTCACCGCATTGATCGCCCGCCTGTTGGCGCCGAAAAACTCGTGCATCAGCCCGGCGGTGTTAGAAAAGCTGGTATGCACGACCGGCAGTTCCTCCTGCGCCGGCGTCATGATGATGAACCGGCGGTTGACGCGGTTCGGATCGAGATAATCGCGATCGCCAAGCTCATCGGCAATCTCCGGCGAAAACCCGGTCATGTCGATCTGAAATGACTGGAGAGCTGTGGGGCGCAGGCCAAAACCCTGAAGCGCCTTGTTGTAACGCGCGATCAGGTGCGGCTCCGAAATGCCGAGCAGGCGCCCATAGATCAGTTCGGCTTCAAGGAGGCGTTTCATGCGTGTTCTGCGACTTCCGGTTTATCAGCCATTTTGGGGCTGTGCTTCGTCGCGGGACCAGACCAGGTCGTCGAGGTCGATGCGAAGAACCTTGGAGATTGCCTTCAGCACGGAAATACTCCCCTCCTTTTTCCCCGTCTCGATCTCAGAAACATAGGCAGCGCTAATTCCCGCAGCAGCCGCCAGATCTTTGGCCGAGAGCCCGCGAACCTCCCGCCAGACCCTTACCGGGTTTTCCCCGTCGATCAAGCGATCCACGAATTCTGCAGGAATACGGTCCTCTTCTCCAGCCGCCCGCCTGGCCTCGTAGGCCTTTACTGCCAGCAAATCCTCAAGATCCTCGACAAGTTCTGACTGCCTGAGCAGAAGGTCGTAATCGTTACGGCTTAGAACAACCAGCTCTTCGCCATTGGGTGTTGTGAAAGAAACGGGAGTATTCATGGCTCCAAACCCTTGTAGACGTCTCCGCGACCCGCGATCCTGATGACATCAATGATCAATCCGTCTTCCGTGAAAATCACCCGCCAGTCACCGACCCGAAGACGATAATAATCGACACCTTGCAGCTTCTTGACATTATTGGCGAGCGACGCGGGATTTTCGGCATACTGCTGCACCTTCTGCCGTATCCGTCTCGCATCCGTTGCAGGCATGCGTGCCAGGGCCTTAACGGCCTCCTTGTCATATATGATACGCATCGCCATCCTAGTATGAGTGCCCAAGCGCAGACAAGAAAATTCGCCAACAGCTAACTTTTACCCCTGCCACTGCCCATCCGCTTTCATCGCCTCGATCTCGCGGATCGCCTTCTCACGCTGGCGTTCGCTCCGGATGATGTCGGTCACCGCCGCATCGTCGGATTTGTCGGTATAGCGGAACTCGCTGTCGGCGTAGCGGTTGATTTCCTGCATGACCATGTCGAGCGTGATCGGGCCGCGCAGGGTTTCGATCATGGCTTTCTTCTCGTCATAGGCCTTGTGCATGAAGGCTTGCGGCGTCGCAAACCAGTCGTCGGGCAGATCCACGTCCATCGCCCGCATCTTGACAGCATCGGTGATGTTCTTGATCGCCCGGCCGGTGAAGCGCGGTTCCGCCTCCTTGATCCTATGCAGGTAGGAGCCGACATCGGCCAGCGTCTCGATCTTGCCCTCTTGCTTTTCATGACGTTCCCAGACGGCCAGCAATCCCTCTTCCTTCGGACGGGCGTGTTCTGCATAGGATTGCGAGACGGCTTGTCTGATTTCCTGGCCGGCAAACAGCTGGTGTTCTCCAAGCGGGATCTTGTGGTTCTTGCCGACCAGCATGGCGAAGATATCGATATAATCCCCTTCCGACTGCGGCCCATCGACCAGCCAGCGGGCACCGGCGCGCTGGCGCAGCGCATCATCGACGTTTTCCGGGTAGTTGGAGAACATGCCGAAGGTGCAGTTGCCGCGGATCACCGTGGACGCTCCGGCAAAGCTTTCCATCAGCACCGCCGCTACCTCGTGCTGGCCGGCCGATGCGCGGTCGTCCGAGCGCTTGGCAGCGACCTGATCGACATCGTCGATCGTCCCGAAACCGATGGCGCGCGGATTGATGACGTTGTTGACGAATTCCTTGCAGTTCTGGCCGGATTTACCCTGATAGGACGAAATCTGGTCGACGCCGAAATTCTCGTAGTGGAAGGCGTAGCCGGCAATCTCGCAGTAATCGTTGAGCAGGCCGGCGAGCATCTGGATCAGGATGGTCTTGCCGGTGCCAGGCATGCCATCGCCGATGAAGGTGAAGAGGAAGCCGCCGAGTTCGACGAACGGATTCATCTGCCGGTCGAAATCATAGGCCATCATCATCTTGGCAAGTTTTAACGCCTGATACTTGGCAATGTGGTTGCCGATGATCTCTTCCGGCTTCTTGAAGGTCATCACCAGCGGCTTGCGCTTGGCGCCGGGTGCGACATCGAAACCGTTTAGCGTAAAATCGTCCTGATCAAGCCTGATATGGACGTTCTCGAAGCTGGCAAGCCCGGTGAAGCGCGCCTTGCGGCCGATCAACCCTTCGATGGCAAGCCGGGCAAAGGCCCGTGCCCGGCTGGTCAAGGCCGCATCATCCGGCGCCCCGGCAATGGTCTTGTCGAGCGCCGAGATCATGCCCTTCAGTGCGTCCTGCGGCGTATCGAACAGAAAATCCGGCTCGCTGTCGTCCTCGACAGGCTCGCCCTCCCCTGCGAGCGTCGCGCCGAGATAGGCGGCAAAGGTGAAGGCGGCGATATAGGCGGACGCCGAGAGCAACGCCTTGAACTGGCTGGCGTCTTCGCCGGACAACGGCGCGGTCGCATTGCGCGATTGCAGGCCTTCCAGATTGGTCTGGCGGGAAAAGACATCGGCAACCGCCAGCGCCACCTGAAGCCCGCGCCGCGAGCGATAAAGAAGCGCGTGCTGGGCGGGCGACATCAGCGGATCGGCGGATCGGACCGACTGGATCGTCTTGGTCAGCTCCACCTCGCGGGTGCGGCGCTGGCCGCCGGTCGAAACCGTGGAAACGAAACGCCGGCCGGTTCCAGCTAAAGCTGTTCCGGCCGAAGGATCGTCCGCCTCCAGCATGATCAGCCGGGTGACAAGAGCCTGTGCTACCGCCTGATGCTTGGCGATGTCGTCCTCGTGCAGCGTCGTCAAGCCCGCGTTTAGTGACATTGTCTAGACCTCGCTGATGACCTGGTTTCCGGAAATCACATGCACCTTGTAGTCGCCGAAGATCGCTGCCGCATCGCCGGCGGCATAGAGCGCCTGATAGGCGTCGTGCGGCACCAGTGCGTGTTTCTCATAGGAGCTGACACCCATGCGGGTCGCCTCGAGATTATCGGTGTCGATATGGAATTCTTCCGATGCCGGCGTCGACGAGAAAAAGCCGCGCTGGGCCGGACGCTCGGCTTTGGAGAACACTTCCTGAACGGTCCACGTCAACAGCCAGGCATTCTCGCTCTTGCGGACCTTCGAAAGGATGTCGTTGATCTTGGCATTGTTCTCGGTAATCCCTGCCGAATAGAACGGCCCGAGCACGATCCGCCGCAGCTGCTTGGGATGCAGGTCCTCGAAATCCTTGTCGAGATTGGTGGCGATCGTCACCGGCGTCAGCGAATAGGCGCTGTTCTTCAGGGCAAAATCGTCGAAGCGGCTGGCAAGCTCCGGATTGAGCAAGCCGCCGATCGGCAGCGGGATATCCGTGTCGGGGTTGAGTTTGCCGTCCGGCGTCACCAGAAGCTTGATGATCTTTTCGGACGAATCCTCGATCACCGACATGTAAACCATCGGCAACGTGTTTGCGCCGTCGAAGGCACCCCAGCTGACGACATAATAGGGCCGCATGGTCTTCGGGTTGACGCCGACACGGATCGTCTCAGGCATGATGAAGGGTGAAAAGATATCGCCCTTGCCGATCTGCTCAAGATAGAGCCGTTCGGCCATGCGCGATTGTAATTCAGCCGGAAACACCTTCTGCCGCAGGATGAAGTCAGCCATTTCCTGGCGCAGGGCATCGGCAACCGGAATCCCGGCCAGCCGCTTTTCGGCAGACTGACGGTCGTTTTCCAGCTCCAGCACATTCTGGAACACCGGAAACCCGCTTTCGGCCCGCGAGATGCGGAACTGCTCGATAAAGCCGATGCGGTTTTCCCAGCAGGAAAACGACGCCTTCAACCGCGATAGGTAGGGAATGACGACCTCGCCCACAGCGGTATCGCGGTAGAGCGGGGAATTGCGGTCACCCAGGAAAATCTCCAAACCGCCGAGCGCTGCCCGGATGGAGGCGAAATACTGACCGACGGCCCCTTCGGATGCGGCGTTCATGATGGGTTGCCTCGCAGCAACACAGTGCATGTGGCACGTTGCCCCTCATCCGCCCTGCTGGGCACCTTCTCCCCGTGAACGGGGCGAAGGGAGATGCGGCAAATTCCGCCGTCCCCTCTCCCCGCCTGCGGGGAGAGGGTTAGGGTGAGGGGCATTTTGAAATGATCTTCCGCTGACATACGCAGCACTACTGCTTCACGTAGTTCGCCGAATTGTGCTTGTCCATCACAGACTGGAACCGCCGTGCAAACGCATCGTCGGCAAGCTTCTTGCGGCGCTGGATGTCCTGCGTCGAGAGCATGTTTTTCTCGTGCATTTCCAGAAGGTCGCCGATATGGCGCTGCGAGGCCGAGCCAATGCCCGCCATGGTTTCTTCCGCCGCGGTATCGACCTGGCTGCCGAGCGTGTTGATCTTGTGGGCGACATCCTGCTGGGCCGCCGTCTTCAAGGAATCCTCCAGCGCCTTATAGAGCACGATGCGCTGCTCGGTATCGATGGTCAGCTTGTTGATCAGCGTGTTCTGGGCGGCGATCTGGTTGTTGAGACTGTCGACGAAGGTCTGGAACATCGAGGTGTAGCGCTCGTATGTCTGGCTTTCAGCCAGGAGTTCCTGTTCCTTGGCCTGCTTCTCGTTATATTCCGTTGCCAGAACCGAGCGCTCGCCCTCAAGCTGGGTGCGGGCAATCTGGTCTGTCGAGGCGGCGATCCTGTTTTCGATATCCATCAGCATCGGATTGAGTTCCTCGATCCGCTTCTGGGTGTCCTGCAGGTTGGCAATCGTGGCCTTGCGGCGCTCGATCACCTGAAGCAGGCTTGCCTCGGAAGTCTTGTAGCGCTGGTCGAGCACACCCTTCTGTTCCTTCAGGATGCCAACGATGGTGTCGGACTTGGACAGCAGTTCCTGCAGGTTGCCGGCCAGCGACATGTTGCGCACACGGTCGGTACGCATGCGCTGGGCGCTCTGCTTGGAGAAGATGCCGATGAATTTTTCGTAGCCGGTATAGTTCTTCATGCTCTCGAACTCGGAGCCGAAGACATTGGTGGCGTCTTCCAGGCCGATGATCAGGTCAGCAATATTGCCTTCCATCACCTTCTGCTGGTTGATGACATCCTGGATGCGGGCATTCTCGATATCGAAATTCGCATCGCCCAGTTTCGTATCGGATTTGGCAAACTGGTCGAGCACGACGGCGGACTGGTTCATCTTGCCGCGCATCTGTTCGACGATGCCGCGGGTTTTCTCGATTTCGCTCTCAAAATTCTGAAGTGTCGCCATCAGTTTTCCCCCTGGTTGCTCAGGCGCAGACGCGCCGCGCAGCTTAATTATTCAATCGTGACATCAGCTTATATAATGGGAGCGGTAAATTGAAGCACAAGTGGCCAATACGCGGATTTTAAACAAGCGGCAGTTTTGATGGCCTGCACTGGCCAGCGAAGGCACTTTTTACTGCGCCGCCACCGTCTTCAGATAGGCGATGACATCCTCGATATCCTGCGGTTTTCTCAACCCCGGAAAAGACATCTTGGTGCCGGGAACCAGTGCCTTGGGGCTCATGAGATATTCCGACAGTCTCTCCTCGTCCCAGACTTTGCCATCCTGCCCGAATGCGATCATGTCGCTGGAGAAATTATAGCCTGCGAACGTCGCAACCGGACGGCCGACGATGCCCAGCAGGCTGGGGCCGACACGGTTCATCGGTTCGCTCGCCGTGTGGCAGGCGCCGCATTTCTTGAAGACCTGCGCACCTGCCCCGGCGTCTCCGGCAGCGTGGGCAAGACTTGCTCCAAGACAGAGGAAGAGGCTGAATGAAGCGAAACTGACAGACAAAGGCATGGGCAATTTCCAGGAACGCGGACGCAACGGCGCCATCATGGCACGGCCTGCCCGCCCGGCGATAGCCTGCCTCACGCTTCGTTCATCTTGTCTTCCCAATGACGGCGGCAATAGACGTTATATTTCTCGTTGCCGCCGACATCGACCTGAGCCCCTTCCCGCACGACATTCCCGCCCCCATCCAGACGCACAACCATGGTCGCCTTGCGGCCGCAATGGCAGATGGTGCGGACTTCGCGCATCTCGTCGGCAATGGCGAGCAGCGCCATCGAGCCCGGAAACAGCTTGCCCTGGAAATCGGTGCGCAAACCGTAGGCCATCACCGGAATGCCGATCCGGTCGGCGATGCGCGCCAGTTGCCAGACCTGATCCTCGCCGAGAAACTGCGCCTCATCGACGAAGACACAGGCAATCGCCTCCTCCGTGTGCATGCGCTCGATCAGGGCGTAAAGGTCGTCGGCATGCGTAAACGCGATGCCGTCCTCGCTCAATCCGATACGCGAGGACACGCGCCCGATGCCCGCCCGGTCGTCGAATGCTGCAATCAGGATGACCGTTCGCATACCGCGTTCGCGATAGTTGTACGATGCCTGCAGGAGCATGGTCGATTTTCCGGCGTTCATGGTCGCGTAGCTGAAATACAGTTTTGCCATGGCGTCCTCTTCTGTATGCTTTCAATTGTTCATGAACAGACCGCAGCGAGGAAGACCAGAGCGCGAGCGCGAAAGTCACAGAAAATCGACAGCAAAGGCCGGAACATTAGCAATGCGACATCTCACGTCGTTTTACGCGGGCGTCTCCGGCAAATGTCCCAATACACTCTAGGCTAACACCAGGGCGCTTGAATTGGCGGACATTTGGTGATTGGCTAAAATCAAAAGGCAGGGGAATAATCAAGATGACCAGACTGACATTGAAATTCATGCTGACCGCGGCCGTATCGCTGAGCGCATTGACATCCGCCTACGCTGCCGAGCCGGAAAGCTGTGGCACCGTCCGCTTCGCCGATGTCGGCTGGACGGATATCACCGCGACCACTGCGACCGTCGCATCGATCCTCAAAGGCCTCGGCTATCAGACGGACATCAAGGTTCTGTCTGTTCCAGTGACCTATCAATCGCTGAAGAACAAGGACATCGACGTCTTCCTCGGCAACTGGATGCCGACACAGGAAGCCGACGTTCGCCCCTTCCTGGACGACAAATCTGTCGAGTCGTTCGGCCCGAACCTGGAAGGCGCCAAATACACGCTGGCAACCAATGCCAAGGGTGCCGAACTCGGCATCAAGGACTTCAAGGACATCGCCGCGCACAAGGATGCACTCGAAGGCAAGATCTACGGCATCGAGCCCGGCAATGACGGCAACCGCCTGATTATCGACATGACGGACAAGGACACGTTCGGCCTGAAGGGTTTCGAAGTCGTCGAATCCTCCGAGCAGGGCATGCTGGCGCAGGTCGCCCGCGCCGAAAAGGACGGCCAGCCGGTCATCTTCCTCGGCTGGGAGCCCCATCCGATGAATTCCAACTTCAAGCTGACCTATCTCACCGGCGGCGACGATATCTTCGGACCGAACCTCGGCGGAGCCACCATCTTCACCAACGTTCGCGCCGGTTACACCACCGAGTGCCCGAACGTCGGCAAGCTGATCACCAACCTGAAATTCTCGCTTCCGATGGAAAACGAGATCATGGGCAAGATCCTCAACGACAGCAAGGATCCGGAAGTCGCCGCGAACGAGTGGATGAAGGCCAACCCGGCAGCGATCGATCCCTGGCTCGCGGGCGTCACCACCAAGGACGGTGGGGAAGGATTGCCTGCTGTCAAGGCCGCGCTCGGTCTTTGACCGGCTGATCAAGGCGGGGCTCAGTCCCCGCCTTTTTTAAGCGCATGTCCCGCGCTTCCGCTCCTATCATTGGCTCCGAGAACCAGGCGATTTTCCCGTGGAATGGCTAACCAACCCTGATCGACGCATACCCATCGGTGGCTGGGCGAAGAGTTTCTTCACCTGGCTGACCACCAATTTCACCGGCTTTTTCGACCAGGTCTCGGCTGTCCTGGCGGGCGTTGTGAATGTCATCCTGTGGGTACTGCAGACCCCGCATCCGCTGATGGTCGTGGCCATCGTCGCCGCTCTGTCCTACTGGTTCCGGCGTTCGATCGGCGTCACCCTGTTCACGCTGCTCGGCCTGCTGCTGATCATCAACCTCGGCTACTGGAAAGCAACCACCGAGACGCTGGCGCTGGTTCTGGCCGCCAGTTTCGTCTCCATGGCCGTCGGCATTCCGCTGGGGATCGCGGCGGCCCGCCGCGCCTGGGTCTATGCCGTCATGCGGCCGATCCTCGACCTGATGCAGACCATCCCCACCTTTGTCTACCTGATCCCGGCCCTCGTGCTGTTCGGCCTCGGCATGGTACCGGGGCTGATCGCCACCGTCATCTTCGCCATTCCCGCGCCGATCCGGCTCACCCGCCTCGGCATTATCTCGACGCCGCCGTCGCTGGTGGAAGCGGCTGTTTCCTTCGGCGCGACGCCTTCGCAGGTGCTGCGCAAGATCGAGCTGCCCTTTGCCATGCCGCAGATCATGGCCGGTCTCACCCAGACCATCATGCTGTCGCTGTCGATGGTGGTCATCTCCGCGCTCGTCGGCGCTGCCGGTCTCGGCGTTCCCGTCGTGCGGGCGCTGAACACCGTCAACATCGCCATGGGCTTTGAATCCGGCCTCTGTATCGTCATCCTCGCGATCATTCTCGACCGCCTATTCCGTTCGTCCGATGAAGGAGAAGGCGCATGACCGCAGCCGTCGTTTTCAAGAATGTCGACATCATCTTCGGCAACAAGCCGGAAGCAGCCATCGCCATGGTCGATCAGGGCAAGACCCGCGACGAGATCGGCGCTGCCACCGGACTTGTGCTTGGCGTCGCCGATGCGTCGCTGACCATCACCGAGGGCGAAATTTTGGTGCTGATGGGACTGTCGGGCTCGGGCAAGTCGACCCTTCTGCGCGCAGTCAATGGTCTGGCGCCGGTCGTTCGCGGCGAAGTGCAGGTGAAGACCCGCAACGGCGGCATCAACCCATACAAGACCGGTGCCAAGTCGCTGCGCGACTTCCGCATGCACGATGTCTCGATGGTGTTCCAGCAATTCGCGCTGTTGCCGTGGCGAACGGTGGAAGACAATGTCGGTTTCGGGCTGGAGCTTGCCGGCGTGGCGGATAAGGAACGCAAGGAGCGCGTTGCCGAACAGCTGGAACTTGTCAACCTGACGAAATGGGCCGGCCGGCAGGTCAAGGAGCTTTCCGGCGGCATGCAGCAGCGCGTCGGCCTTGCCCGCGCCTTTGCCACCGGCGCGCCGATCCTTTTGATGGACGAACCGTTCTCGGCGCTCGATCCACTGATCCGCACACGCCTGCAGGATGAATTGTTGGAATTCCAGCGGCGGTTGAAGAAGACCATTCTGTTCGTCAGCCACGATCTCGACGAGGCTTTCCGCATCGGCAACCGCATTGCCATCATGGAAGGCGGCCGCATCATCCAGTGCGGCACGCCGCAGGATATCGTCAAGACCCCGGCCAACCAGTATGTCGCTGATTTCGTCCAGCACATGAACCCGATCACCATGCTGACGGCCATGGACGTGATGAGCCAGGGCGTCAACCGTGGCGACGGCCCGGCCGGGGTCTCGGCAACGGCCAAGCTGACAACGCCGCTGATCGACATCCTCGACGCCATGTCGCGCCAGCCGGGCAGCATCGGTGTCGTCGATAACGGCGCCATTGTCGGGACTATCAATGCGCAAAACGTCGTGGAAGGCTTGACAAGGCATCGCAACAAAAGTTGACTATTCCCGTCATGATGTTCTTATAAAAGACGCCCGGACTGCAAAGTTCCGGGCGTTTGGAATTCAAGACGAGAGGTTAACCTCATGGCCGACAAACCTTCCGTTCTGCGCGAAACCGACGACGAGGCGCGCAAGCTTGCCCGCGTGCTGCTGCGGTCGGCCCGCAGTGCCTCGATCGCAGTCATCGAGCCGGAGAGCGGCGGCTTTCCGTTCGTCAGCCGTGTGCTGCTTGGCATCGATATCGACGGAACGCCGGTCATCTTGGTATCCGCCCTTTCGACGCATACGCAGGCCCTGTCCGCCGATATCCGCTGCTCCTTGCTGACGGGCGAAGCCGGCAAGGGTGCCCCTCTTGCTCATGCGCGGCTCACGGTCCAGTGCGAGGCCGAAAAGGTCGGCCGCGACAGCACCACCCATACACGTATCCGTGAACGCTTTATCCGCCGCCATCCGAAAGCCCAGCTCTATGTCGATTTCCCGGATTTCGCCTTTTTCCGTCTGACCCCGCTCAAGGCCAGCCTGAACGGCGGTTTCGGGCGGGCCTATGTCCTGCCGGGTGAAGATCTGATGATCCGTTCTCCGGCGCTCGACGATCTCGCAGCGATGGAAACGGGCGCGATAGAACACATGAATTCCGACCATTCTGACGCAGCGAGCAAGTATGCTCAACTCTATTGCAAGGCAAAAGGCACCGGCTGGAGAATCTGCGGCCTTGACGCTGGTGGTGTCGATCTGGCGTCCGGTGATCAGCTCAAACGGCTGGAATATGACGTTCCATTGCAATCTAGCGGGGAATTACGGCCGGCACTTGTAAAACTTTACCGTTAACTTCAATCAAACTACCCCGATTTCTCGCACTAGGCAGTTGTCCTTCTATTCATCACGTCTAATTATTACGCATTCACAATCATAACCAAGCGTGATGTGAACCTCGCATGGAGTACGGAATGCAAACGATCTCTGCTCAGAAACACGGCAAGGCTGAAATAGCCGCGGAGTTTCTGTCGGCTATGGCTAATCCAAAACGGTTGCTGATTCTCAGTTCACTGGTGAACGAGGAAATGGCTGTCGGTGCTTTGGCAAACCAGGTCGGCCTCAGCCAGTCCGCCTTGTCGCAACATCTCTCGAAATTGCGTGCCCAAAATCTGGTCACAACCCGCAGGGATGCCCAGACCATTTATTATTCAAGCTCTTCAGATGCAGTCCTTAAAGTTCTGAAAACATTGAAAGAAATCTACGGCGAGGAAACTGGCGTGATCGAAAAAATCGCGCAGCGCCGTACAGCCTGATACAGATCGGGGCCGCTTGCCGGCCCCTGTCTTGTCTATTGCCCCGCTGGACGTTCCGCGCGGGATTTGAAAACATGTGCTCGTGTGCCGCTGGGAGATGACCGCCGTGCTCCAACGGCCATCTCGCTGAGCTTTGTTGCGCACGCCTGGTTCCGGGACAGCATCAATTTTTGCGGAAATGCGCGGTTAAAGCCGCCATGCTTCATGCGGCTAAGCCAGCGTTTACGCGTCTTTGAGATTTGGCCCGCAGTATCCGCTTCATGAAAACCTCAGCCAACAATCAGTCCCCCACCGAACCACTCAGATGGGCTGTGCTGGGGACAGGCAGCATCGCCGCCACATTTGCCCAAGATATCCGGCTGTCCGGCAACGCGCAGCTCGTAGCCGTGTGTGCGCGGACGCCGGAAGCCGCCGCGACGTTTTCACAGCGTTTCGGCGGACTTCGCATCATTCCCGGCATCGATGCCCTCGCCGCCGATCCACAGGTCGATGCCGTCTATCTTGCCACGCCGAATACCGCGCACTTCGATCAGGCCCGTGTGTTGATCACGGCGGGAAAGCCTGTCCTAATCGAGAAACCGGTCACGATGACCGCAGCGCAGGCCCGATCTCTTGCCGGCCTTTCAACGCAACACCAGTGCTTTGCGATGGAAGGCATGTGGCCGCTCTTTCTGCCGGCGGTCGCCCGGGTGCGGGAACTCCTCGCAGGCCATGCAATCGGCCCCATCACCGCCGTCCGCGCCGAACTCGCCTACGCCAAGGCAGTCGACGGTAACAGCCGTTTTTTCTCGAAAGCGCTTGGCGGTGGCGCGCTGCTGGATCTCGGCGTCTACCCGATCGCGCTGACGCTGGCGCTGTTTGGCTCCCCCCGCACGATCACAGGAAAGTGGCAAGCAGCATCGACCGGGGTCGATATGTCGGCAACGATCGGTCTCGGTTATGACAATTTCAAGGCATCGCTTGCCTGCGGCTTCGACCGCACCGGAAGCAATCGTTTCATCATTGAGGGTAAAACCGGCAGCCTTGTCATCGATGGGCCGTTTCTACGGGCAAGCCGCATCGTCCTGACAAGAAACCGGATGGTTCACCATCTTGCACTGCCGCCCGGTTCCGGCCGCCTGCCGCGTGCCTTTGGCAGGATTGCCCGCGCCTTGCCCCTGCCCGGTCTGACGGTTTGCCAATACGGATTTCCCGGCGATGGCCTGCAGTTCGAAATAGAAGCTGCAAGCAAGGCTATCCGGGAAGGCAGGCGAGAAGAAAGCCGGATACCGCTCAGCGCCGGCGCCGAAGCGCTCGGCATCATTGAAACCATCCTCGATCAGCCGCCATCATAACCCGGCTGGCGTGTGATCCCGCTTGCCGGCGTTAAGCGCGAGGACGATATCCGTCAGATGCAGCGCGGTCTCGCCGGCAAAGAACGGCTGCGTGCCGTCCCGGATCGCGTCCGCCTGCGCTGCAATTCCGCGAACGAAATCGATCTGCGAGGGATAGGCAGGCAGCGTGTTTTTCGCGGCACGGTATGGATAGGCAACCGGCGTTCCGGCAGTAAGGCGAAAAGGGAATTTACGCTGAAACTGCCATTCCAGGCGATCGACCAGCCGATGCAGCAGCGGCCGCTTGGCGCCTGCCAGCTCGACATGGATCGGTGAACGGTTGTCCCAGAGATCGCGCACCACCAGCGTGCCCTTGTCACCGGCAATCGTCAAGGAACGATCCCGTGGCGCCGCGAGCCCGCTTGTCAGACGCGCCACAAGACCCGATCGGAACGTGAGGCAGCCGACGGAAAAATCCGGACCAAGCACAAGATTTTCCGTGCCCGGTCCCTTATTGGGAAAGGTCAGCGCCGAAAAAGCCGCGACATTGGCCACCGGGCCGAACAGCGAGACGAGCCAGCTTGCCGCATAACCGGCATGTTCCAGCGTGCAGCCGATTTCAAACTCGTGAACCGCCGGCCATTTCGCGCCTGAGCGGCTGCGCCAGTCCTGCCACTTGTCATGAAAGACCGGGCCATCTTCCATCTCGGCATAGGCAAGGCGCGGCGTGCCGATGATACCGGAAGCAAGAACATCTGCGCAGTGCGCACGGGCATCGCTGAGCGCATTGGCGGGCGCGCCTGCAAGCACAAGGCCCTTCTGGGCTGAGAGCGCAACCAGTTCGCGCGCCTCACCGGCCGTCATCGCCAGCGGCTTTTCGCAATAGACATGCTTGCCTGCCAAAAGGGCCGCCCGGTTGACGGCGTAATGGCTCTCGGGTGTTGTCAGGTTGACGATGATGGTGACGGCAGCATCCGAAAGCGATTCCGCTTCAGAGGCATAGGAGCGAACCTTCCAGTAGGTGCAAAACTGCTTTAACCGGACGGGATCGCTATCCCAGACACCAGCCAGCCGTAGCTGCGGATGGTTTGCCAGCGTCGTCATGTAATAATCGGCAACGAACCCCGTGCCGATGAAGGCGATGCCTGTCTGCCCGTTCATCGCGCATCCGCCAGGAAGGACGCGATATAGACCAGCGGCGCGTTCCAGTTGACCGTCATTTCGTTGGTGCCCCAGGACATGATGTCGTCGGCGTAGCAGGTTTGCGGCCAGCATCCCTTGAGGCGTGTCTTGGCGATATCGTCGACCAGCGAGGAATTCGGCCCCCCGGCCAGGGTGCCGGCAGGCGGATTGGGCAGTGTGTTATCGACCTGATGGGCATACCAGCGGCTATGCTGGTTCTTTGAAAAGGCACTGCCATAGCCGGTCACATAGGACATGTTCATGGCGTTGCGCCCGAAGAGATAGTCCATGCTTTCCCGCACGCTTTTGAGAAGTGTCTGCTCGCCCGTCAGATCGTAGCCGGCCGAAACAACGATCATGTTTTGAAGAATGAGTTGGTTCGATCCCCAGTCGTAGCGATTGCCGGCCGGGCGGTAAATATGCCCGAACGGTTCCTTCCGTTGCAAACCTTCGAAGGTCTGGGCGGCGGACACGACCGATGCCTGGATCATCGCCCGGTCATCCTCTGGCAGATTGTCGCCATAGAGCGCGAGGTCCAGACGGGCGAGTGCCGCGACACTGCGCCAGTCAAAGGCGCCAATGGCAGAAAAGACCGGCCCCGCCCAATAGCGCGAGGATTTCAACGCCGTCAGGTAGCTCGCATCTCCGGTGGTGATGTAAAGCTCGGCGGCCGCCCAATACGTTTCGTCGGCAATATCGGTGTCGCTATAGTCACCGCCGCCCTGCAGCCCGTCCGAATCCGGTGCAAACAGCACCGGATTGGACGCGGCAGCCAGCCAGGCCTTTTTCGCGGCAGCCAGCAACGTCTCCGAAAACGCTTCGTCATAGGGCGCAAAAAGCCGCGCGCCCTGCGCCGCTGCGGCCGCAAGATTGAGTGTCGCGGCGGTCGATGGGCGATGCAGCGCTCGCAATTCCGGGTCCAGATGCGGCAGCATCGGCACATTCGTCCACTTGGTATCGTGAACCTTGTGATGAACCATGCCAGCAAGCGGTTGCCCGTCGGGCACCATCATCTTCATGATGAATTCCAGTTCCCAGCGCGCCTCGTCGAGAATATCCGGAACACCATTGCCGTTTTCGGGAATACGCGACAGGCTGTCGCTCATCACCGGCGATGCACCCTTGCCGTACTTCAGGCCGCGTTCGAACGTGCCAAGCAGCTGCGCCACCGCAATGCCGCCATTGACCACGTATTTTCCCTGATCGCCGGCATCATACCAGCCGCCGGAAACATCCAGCGTGTAGTCGCAGGTCCAGGTCTTGCCGTAAAGTTTGGTGGCCACCTTGCCGGTCAGGCAGGTCACCTGCATATCCCCACGGTTGGGGCTGTCCTGGATATGACCGGCAGGCCGGGCATAGGCATCGCCGGCGATATCCCCCCTGATCGCGATACCGCTACGCTGCGGATAGAACCATGACAACGCATCGACCCGCAATTTGCCATAGACGTCATGACCGACGGAGAACGGGTAGCTCGTTTTGCCATCGACAACGAGCCGGTAGCCCTCTCCGGGACTTGTCAGTGTTGAAAAATCGGCGATCTGCGTCTTGCTGCCCACGGTGGGATCGAAACCGGCCGGAGAGGTCATCCCCTCGCCGACCATCACGCCGTCGGCATCCTCAAGCTTGAACGCCAGGGGTTCATCCGAATCAGACAGGATCGTCGCCCGCTTGGGCCCGTCGAGAAAATAACCGGCCTGGTTGATCAATGCCGGCAGGTCGCGGCTGGCATTTTTCGTCTTTGCATCGACCTCTTCAGCCGTGGCCTCCCGTATGACGACATCATCCAGGCAAAGCCGCCAGGATTTCTTCGCCCCGCCGAGCTGGAAAATGATTTGCGCGGGCTCTGCCTCCGACGCTGTAAACACGAAGGAAAACTCGGTCTTCCCTGCCTTGACGTTCGCCTCGAAAGACGCCTGCGCCGTCCAGGGCTCTATGTTGCGCTGGATCACAACGGGAAACGCATGCTCTCCCTTGGCTTCGAATATCGCCGACAGGCGGTATGGTTTACCTGCGGAAAATGGCAGGTCGTTGACACCGATCAGCCTGTCCCAGGGTTGTCCGCCCGCATCGATATCGGCGCAAAGCATGCCGCGCTCACGCGACAGCGCAACCCCGCCGGCAGCCCAGAAACCGTCCTGTCCCTTTTCAAAGGAGCCATCCGCGATCAGGTCTGCGGCTTTTGCCGGACCGAACAGGCATACGAAGAACGCAAGCAACAGGCAGTTTGGAAATTTCGGCAAGATTTCAATCCTGAGCCCATGTTTCGGAAACGCGGCGCCACTGTCGTCCAAACAGGTTAAACTTCGAAGAAGACAGGGTTGCAAGGCCTGTTTTTCCCCGCATGCGAGCCGCGACTTGACCGAAAAAGGCACGCTGATAGTTTGACCATCAGGTAAAGATTCAACCACATCCAACTGGATTTGGCCGCCAGAGATAAAAACGCCACGGAGAATACGATGTCGAACCGCCTCAATGCCGCACCCAATGACCTCAGCGCCTTCTGGATGCCGTTCACAGCCAACCGGCAGTACAAGAAAGAACCGCGCATGTTCGTCAAGGCGAAGGACATGCATTACACCACGCATGACGGCCGCCAGGTGCTTGACGGCACGGCCGGCCTCTGGTGCGTCAATGCTGGGCACTGCCGCCCACTGATCACCGAGGCCATTCGTGAACAGGCAGGCGAACTCGACTATGCCCCGGCCTTCCAGCTCGGGCATCCGAAGGCCTTCGAACTGGCAAACCGCCTGATCGACATCGCGCCCGACGGCATGGAGCACGTGCTCTACACCAATTCCGGCTCGGAATCGGTCGAAACAGCTCTGAAGGTGGCGCTGGCCTATCACAAGGTGAAGGGTCAGGGTTCGCGCACCCGCCTGATTGGCCGCGAGCGTGGCTATCACGGCGTCAATTTCGGCGGCATCTCGGTTGGCGGCATCGTTTCCAACCGCAAGATGTTCGGCACGCTGCTCTCCGGCGTCGACCACATGCCGCACACCCACCTGCCGGAAAAGAACACCTTCACCAAGGGCGAGCCGGAACACGGCGGCGATATTGCCAGCGAACTTGAACGCATCGTCACGCTGCATGACGCCTCGACCATTGCTGCCGTCATCGTCGAGCCGGTCGCAGGCTCCACCGGCGTCCTCATCCCACCGAAGGGCTACCTGCAGAAGCTGCGAGACATTTGCACCAAGCATGGCATCCTGCTGATCTTCGACGAAGTCATCACCGGCTTTGGCCGCCTCGGCACGCCGTTCGCGGCACAATACTTCGACGTGAAGCCGGACATGATCGTCACGGCCAAGGGCCTGACAAACGGCGTCATCCCGATGGGCGCCGTGTTCGTCACCGCCGAAATCCACGACGCCTTCATGAGCGGCCCGGAGCACATGATCGAGTTCTTCCATGGCTACACCTATTCCGGCAACCCGATCGCCTGCGCCGCAGCGCTGGGCACGCTCGATACCTACCGCGAAGAAGGCCTGCTCACCCGTGGCGCCGAGCTTGCCTCCTACTGGGGCGATGCACTGCATTCGCTGCGCGACTGCCCACACGTGATCGACATCCGCAATATCGGCCTGATCGGCGCGATCGAGCTTTCGCCGATTGCCGGAGAGCCGACCAAGCGCGCCTTCTCAGCTTTCCTCAAGGCCTACGAAAGCGGTTACCTGATCCGCACCACCGGCGATATTATCGCCCTTTCGCCGCCGCTGATCATCTCCAAGGCTGAGATCGACGAACTCGTCGATGGCATCCGCAAGGTGCTGATCGCCAACGCATAAACGAACAATATTCGATCGCGAACGATACCCGAACGGGGTCATGACAGATGTCCCGGCCCCGTTTGAGGTAATATTTGAATATTTATTTTGCAGATTGCCTAAAAAATCGCCTTGCGGAATCGTGGGGAGCTTCATAGACGGGAAGCATGGGATTGATCCGTTCAAAGAAGGCGGACACCTCAACGGAACTGGAGTTGCTTTCAGGCTGGCAGGTTTCACCTCCCCGCCCGGCAACCGAGGCGCTGGCACTGCGGGGAACCAACCCACCCAAGGAGAAGCAAGATGAACTTCAAGACATTGACGGGCGCCACTCTCGCCGCCTCGCTGGCCTTTGCGCCGCTGGCCCATGCAGAGATCGTGATCGGCCTGATCGCACCGCTGACCGGCCCCGTCGCCGCCTACGGCGACCAGGTGAAGAACGGCGCTCAGGTTGCCGTCGATCAGATCAACAAGAACGGCGGCATTCTCGGCGAACAGGTCGTGCTGAAACTGGCCGACGACGCCGGCGAACCCAAGCAGGGTGTTTCGGCAGCAAACCAGATCGTTGGCGAGGGCATCCGCTTTGTCGTTGGCCCGGTCACGTCCGGCGTTGCCATGCCGGCATCCGACGTTTTGGCCGAAAACGGCATCCTGATGGTCACTCCGACGGCAACGACACCGGACCTGACCAAGCGTGGCCTTGCCACCATCCTGCGCACCTGCGGCCGTGACGACCAGCAGGCGGAAGTGGCGGCAGCCTATGTCCTGAAACAGTTCAAGGACAAGCGGATCGGCATCCTCAACGACAAGGGCGCCTACGGCAAGGGTCTCGCCGATTCTTTCAAGGCGACGCTGAACGCCGGTGGCGTCACCGAAGTCTTCAACGATTCCCTGACACCCGGTGACAAGGATCTGAGCGCACTCACCACCCGCCTCAAGGCTGAAAAGGTCGACGTGCTCTATTTCGGCGGCTACCACCCGGAAGCCGGTCTTCTCGTGCGCCAGCTGCATGATATCTCCGCTCCGATCCAGATCATCGGTGGCGACGGCCTTTCCAACACCGAATTCTGGGCCATAGGCGCAGATTCCGCCGCGGGAACGATCTTTACCAATGCGGCCGACGCCCTGAAGAATGACAGCTCCAAGGCCGCGGTTGCAGCCCTTCAGGCAGCCAGTATCCCGCCGGAAGCCTTCACGCTCAACGCCTATGCGGCCGTCGAAGTGCTCAAGGCCGGCATCGAAAAGGCCGGAAGTGCCGAAGACGCCGCAGCCGTTGCTGCTGCGCTGAAGACCGGTGAGCCGATCAAGACCGCCATCGGCGACGTCACCTACGGCGAGACCGGCGACCTGACCTCGCAGAGCTTCTCGCTTTACAAGTGGGAAAACGGCAAGATCGTCTCTGCCGAATAAGCAGATTGACCCATGACGGATCGGGCGCTTCGGCGCCCGATTTCATTTGACGGACTGAGATCGCCGGCCAATACCGGCGCCATCCACAGCGGCAAACAGCGTTTTTATGCATCTGGGTGTGCAATGACGGCGATCAGCCTCTATGATCAGGGCGAAACACATTTTTCGACGAGAATCCAAGAGGCAGGCCCCGTGAGCGAAAAACTTGAACAGCTGATCGATCAGGGCACCGGCCGTATTCCGGCTGACATCGTTCTCAAGGGCGGCCGCTTCTTCGATCTGGTGACCGGCGATCTCGTCGCTTCCGATATCGCCATCTGCGGCGATCGCATCGTCGGCACCTACGGCAATTATACCGGCGCGACCGAAATCGAAATCACCGGCAAGATCGTCGTACCCGGTTTCATCGACACGCATCTGCATATCGAATCCTCGCTGGTGACCCCGCATGAATTCGACCGCTGTGTCCTGCCCTATGGCGTTACCACGGTGATCTGCGACCCGCACGAGATCGCCAATGTGCTCGGCACCGAGGGCATCCAGTTCTTCCTCGACTCGGCACTCGAAACCATCATGGACATTCGCGTGCAGCTCTCGAGCTGCGTGCCGGCAACGCATCTGGAAACCTCCGGCGCCAACCTGCCGATCGAAAAGCTTTTACCCTTCCGCGACCACGAGAAGGTCATCGGTCTCGCGGAATTCATGAATTTTCCGGGCGTCATCCACAAGGACCCGGTCTGCCTTGCCAAGCTCGACGCCTTTCAGGGCGGTCATATCGACGGGCATGCGCCGCTCTTGCGCGGCCTTGACCTCAACGGCTATCTTTCCGTGGGCATCCGCACCGATCACGAATGCACGACGGCGGCAGAAGCTCTCGAAAAGATCCGCAAGGGCATGCACATCCTGGTGCGCGAAGGCTCGGTCTCCAAGGATCTGCACGCGCTGATGCCGATCATCACCGAACGCCTGTCGCCGTTCCTGGCGCTCTGCACCGACGACCGCAATCCGCTCGATATCGCTGAAGAAGGCCATCTCGACTACATGATCCGCGAGGCGATCGCCCAAGGGGTCGAGCCGCTCGCCGTTTACCGCGCCGCCTCGATCTCGGCCGCCCGCGCCTTCGGCCTGCGCGACCGCGGCCTGGTCGCGCCCGGCTGGCGCGCCGATCTGGTTGTGGTCGACAGCCTTGAAAACTGCAAGGCCCAGATGGTGTTTGCCGGTGGACGCCCCGTCAACGACGCACTGTTTGCCACCCGCCGCCCGGTGGCGCCGGTCGGGCTCGACAGCGTCAAGGCAGGCCACATCAACGCCGCCGATTTCGGCGTGCCCTATGCCGAGGGCGAAACCTCCGTCATCGGCGTTCTGCCCGGCAAGATCATCACCGAACATCGCCGGTACAAGCTGCCGGCATCGGGCAATCAGGCCGGTGTCGATCTCGGCCGCGACATCATCAAGGTCGCCGTCATCGAGCGCCATGGCGTCAACGGCAACCACGCCAATGGCTTCGTTCAGGGCTTTGGATTGAAGAAG
>JAESFK010000246.1_pt1 | contig 35211 bp, 35 predicted proteins | sample 9269391 | NCBI WGS metagenome assembly JAESFK01 (sample SAMN14506231, study PRJNA617097) | algae metagenome | isolation source: Drouetiella hepatica UHER 2000/2452 and co-occurring heterotrophs from... | place: Slovakia: Slovak Paradise National Park, Hrabusice, Kosice Region | collected 2000-01-01
CGACGGCGTGGCTGGAATCGCCATGCACGCAGACGGATCGGATCGGAGTCGGCAGGCGCCGCCCGGAAAGCGTGATGATGGCGCCCTCGGTGACCATGGTGACGACGCGGTCAGCCGCCTCCTGCGGATCGGTGATCATCGCCCCGGGCTGGCTGCGCGCGACGAGCAGGCCCTCTTCGGTGTAGCCGCGATCGGCGAAGATCTCCTGATAGACCTCCAGTCCTGCCGCCTCGCCGGCCGCGACCTGCGCCGTCAGCGCCGTCGCCAGCAGGGCCAGGCCCGGATCGACGGCCTTGATCGCCCGCGCGATTGCGTCCGCGACCGGGCGCTCCTCGCAGGAGATGTTGCCGAGCGCGCCATGCGGCTTGACGTAGGTGATGCGATGGCCGGCATAGGCGGCCAACGCGGCCGCGGCGCCGATCTGATAGGCGACGAGGCGCTCGATCTCGCCGGTCGAGAAGGGGATGCGCCGGCGCCCGAAACCCCAGAGATCGGGAAAGCCCGGATGGGCGCCGACCGCCACGCCGCGCTCGCGCGCGACCGTGAAGGCGTTCGCCATGATTTCGGGGTCGCCGGCATGCAGGCCGCAGGCGACATTCGCCGAAGTGACGATCGCGAGCATCGCCTCGTCGTCGCCGCAGCGATAGGCGCCGAAGCCTTCGGCGAGGTCCGAATTCAGATCGATGGTCGTCATGCCGCTATCCCCTGAAGCCAGCGCCGACCCGGCGCAGCCCCCAATCCGCCGAACATAGGATGATCAGCGGAGGCGGAGATAGACCCCGCGTCGCGGGGCGTCGAGTTCGGTGGCCTACAGCGCCTGGAGTTTGTGGATCGCAGCGCGAAGCAGCTCTCGTTCAGCCATCGTGACCTGCGCCATCGGGGCGCGTGGGCTGCCGGATGGGATTCCCTGAACCTCCTGCGCCGCCTTGACGCGCGCCGGCAGATTTTTGGACGACAGATGGCTCCAGAGCTCGCAGAGCGCGGCGTTGATGGCGAGCGCCCGCACACGATCCCCAGCTTTGACATAGCGCCACAGCCTGACATTGGCGCCGGGTGCAGCGCTGGCGATCGCGGCGATCGAGCCCGCGATCTGCAGGTCGTAGCAGCTCATCAGGGAGCCATCGATCGCGCCGAATACCTGCTCCGGACCGACCTGGCGCACGAGTTCGGCGAATGTGCCGAGGTCCTTGTCGCTCTGCTTCACCGCGCGGACGTTGGTGCCGTGATCGATGATCCGCGCCGCCAGATCCGGCCGGACATTCGCCCATGAAATCACGTTGTAGATCACGATCGGCAGGGGCGTCGCAGCGCCGACATCGGCGTAGAAGGACACCATGCCATCGTCGTCCGGCGCGAAGATGTAATGCGGCGGCGCGACCTGAAGGCCGGCGAGGGGCAGCTCGGCCAGCAGCCGGGCGCGGCGCGTGGCGGCGCGCGTGCTGTCGGCCATGATGCTCGTCATCACCGGCACGCGGCCTGCCGTGACTTCGAGGGCGAGCGCCGACAGGTCCAGGATCTCGCGCTCGTCCAGCGCAAAGCCTTCTCCGGTGCTGCCGCCCACGACCAGCCCGTCGACGCCCTCGCTCAGCATCCACTCGATCTGTCGGGCAAACGCGGCTCGGTCGATCTCGCCGGCCGCGTCGAAAGGGGTCGTCAAAGGGACGACGACGCCCCGCAGATCGAAGGACGTCAACGTGATCTCCCGAGGGCAGTGGGTTCGTAGCCGAGCTGGCGCGAAAGCTGGGCGGCGGTTGCCGTCACGAGCTCGGCCAGCGCCGGCACGCGCTGGCGTGTGACGCGGTCCATCGGCCCGGTGACGCTGACCGCCGCAAAGACCGCACCGGAGGCGTTGCGGATGGGCGCGGCGATGCAGCGCACGGTCGGCTGATGCTCGCCCTCGTCGATCGAATAGCCGCGCTCGCGCGTTGCGGCGAGGTCTTTTCGCAGTGCTTCGGGGTCGGTCAGCGTGTTCGGCGTATAGGGCACCAGTCCCTGACCGATGACCTTCTCGATCGTGGCGGGTTCCTGGAAGGCCAGCGCCGCCTTGCCGACCCCGGTGCAGTAGGATGGCGAGATCGAGAGCGTGGTCGTCCAGTTGACGCTGCTGCCGCCGGGTTCGCGATGCTCGACGATGACCATGTTGGTGCCGTCGAAGATGCACAGATGCGCCGATTCCCCGCTGATATCGCCGAGCCTGTCGACCAGCGCGCGCGCTTCGCGATGCAGGTCGAGATTGGCGAGCACGATGCTGCCGAGCTCGAACAGGCGGATGCCCATCCGGTAGCGGTCGCGGCCCTTGTCCTGCTCCAGCAGCTTGACCTCGCGCAGGCTGGTCACCAGCCGATGCACGGTGGTCTTGGGCATCTTGCAGCGTTCGGAGATCTCGCTGAGGCTGAGCGAGCGATCATAGCGCGAGAAGCAGTCGAGCACCGCCATCGCTTTGTGCATCGACTTCAGCGAACCGCGCATGTCGGACGCTTCCGCCTCGGGCTGGCCGTCGCCGGCCGTCTCCTGCGTGCTCGCCATGCGGGCCTTCATCCTGATTCCTTCGCCTTCGTCTTTTTGCGCCATGCGTCCGACGCTGCGCGGCGCACCATAATCGCTCGGCGCGCAATTGATAATCAGAATTGACATCCGCATTGCGGAACAGGTATCCCAAATCAAATTCCGGAATACGGAATAACAATCCGATATGGGAAACGACCAAGTGGTGGATTTGTTCAGGACAACGGGCGCAACGCCCCGTCCGCGCGTCATCGCGCCGACTTTGTCTGCGGTGGGCGCACGATGACCTCGGTGCTGTGCGTCGGGATAGCGGTCTATGACGAGATCTTCGCGTTGCCGGCGTTTCCGACGCGCCCGACCAAGATCTTCGCCTCCGACTTTGCCTCCGCCGCTGGCGGGCCGGCTGCGAACGCCGCCATCACGATTGCCCGGCAGGGCGGCGCGGCGACGCTTTGGGCCCGTATTGGCAACGACATGCAGGGCGACCGCATCGTCGCCGACCTCAGGCGCAGCGAAGTCGACGTGTCGCGGGTGCGGCGGGTCGATGAAGCGCGCTCTGGAATTTCGGCCGTCGGCGTGACTGAAGACGGAGAGCGCATGCTGCTGGTCTTCGCCGATCCGAACCTGGACACCGACGCCTCCTGGCTGCCCTTCGACGATATCGCGCGCTTCGATGCGGTGCTGGCCGATGTGCGCTGGCCCGTGGCCTCGCGCGCCGTGATCGAGCGCGCCAATGCGTTGGGCAAGCCGACGATCCTCGACGCCGATCTGACATCCGATCCGGCCGCGCTCGCGGGCCTGGTCCCGCTGGCCTCGCATGTCGTGTTTTCCGAACCGGCTCTCGCCCAGATGACGAGCGGCGACGACGACACGGAAGCCGCGCTGCGCAGCATTCACGACGCCGGCAACCACACGCTCGTCGGCGTCACGTTGGGCGAGGGCGGAGCCTGCTGGATCGATGCGGATGGATTCCAATGCGAACCGGGCCTGCCGGTGCGCGCCATCGATACGCTCGCGGCCGGTGACGTCTTTCACGGCGCCTTCGCGCTCGCCATCGCCCGCAACCTGACCGCCCGCGAAGCCATGCGCTTCGCCAATCTCGTCGCCGCCGTGAAATGCACGCGCTGGGGTGGCGGCGCCAGCATCCCGACCGCCGACGAGGTCCAGGCCTTCGTCGCCACCCGTACATCGTCCGCCATCTCCCCCAAGGATCTGACATGACCACCTCCCTCTCGGCGGGCAAGTACCGCTCGCTTCGCCGCCTTTCCGATGCCCAGGGCCGCTTCAAGATGATGGCGGCAGACCAGCGTCCGCCGATCATCAAGGCGATCGACCAGAAGCTCGGCACCGGCTCCGCGAGCTACGAGCGCGTCGGCGGCGTCAAGCGCGCCCTCGTCAAGGCGCTGGCGCCCGACAGCACGGCCGTCCTGATCGATCCCGATTATGGCTACAGCCATGTCTTCGACGCGCTGCCGGCCAAGCCCGGCCTGCTGCTGACGCTGGAGGACTTCGCCTTCGAAGAGAGCGCCGGCGGCCGCAAGACCCATGTCATGAAGGGCTGGGGCGTCGACAAGATCAAGCGCGCCGGCGCCGAGGGCGTGAAGCTGCTGCTCTGGTATCGGCCCGATTGTGCCGCCGACGTTCGCGAGCATCAGCACAGGCTGGTCCGCGAGGTCGGTGCAGCCTGCAAGGCCTATGACCTCGCCTTCCTGCTCGAACTGCTGGTCTTCCCCTTCGCTGGCGCTGCCGATCACACGACCGACTATATCGAGCACAAGGACAAGCGTCCCGAGCTCGTGCTGCAGAGCGTGCGCGACTTCGCCTCGCCCGAATACGGCGTCGACATCTACAAGCTCGAAAGCCCGCTCGCGGCCAACCAGCTTCCCGACCCCGCCGGCACCGGCGCCGATGTTGCCGAAGCGCAAGCCTGGTTCGACGAGATGGGCAAGCTCATCGACAAGCCCTGGGTCATGCTCTCGGCAGGAGCCGGCATGGAGGAGTTCCGCCGCGTGCTGCACTATGCCTTCAAGGCCGGCGCCAACGGCTTCCTCGCCGGGCGCGCCATCTGGTGGCAGGCCTTCCAGCAGCATTATCCGGATCTGGCCGCGATTGAGCAGGCCCTGGCGACAGAGGGCGCCGGCTATCTTGCGGAGATCAACAAGATGACCGACGCGATGGCCCGCCCGTGGACGCAGAGCCCGGCCTTCGCCGAGGGCACTGGCCTCGACGCCGCTGGCCAGACCTTCCCGAGCCGCTACCCCGCCTTCGCCTGAACGCGCCCAACCACGGAGAACACGATGATCAACGACCTCAAGGGCAAGCGCATCCTGGTGACGGGCTCCAGCACCGGCATCGGTGCCGCTGTCGCCAAGGCCTATGCCGAGCGTGGCGCGCATGTCGCGGTGCATTACAACCAGAGCAGGAAGCCTGCCGAGGCTGTCATCGCCGAGATCAAGGCGGCGGGCGGCCATGCCATTCTGGTCGGCGGCGACGTCTCCAGCTCGAAGGAAGCGATCCGCGTCGTCGACGAGGCGGCGGCCGGCCTCGGCGGGCTCGACGTGCTCGTCAACAATGCCGGCGCGCTGGTGAAACGCGCGCCGCTCGACGAGCTCGACGACGAACTCTACGACCGGGTTCTCGACCTCAACGTCCGCTCGGTCGTGTTCGCATCGCAGGCGGCGGCTCGCCATATGCGCAAGGCGGGCAAGGGCAGCATCATCAACACGAGCTCGGTCGCGGCCCGCAATGGCGGTGGTCCTGGCGCGCTGCTCTACGCCAGCGCCAAGGCCTTCGTCCTGAATGCGACCCGCAATCTGGCCAAGGAACTTGCCGGCGCGCATATCCGCGTCAATGGCGTGTCTCCCGGCGTCATCTCGACTCCCTTCCACGAACGCTATTCGACGCCCGAGATCCTCGAAGGCATGCGCAAGACCATTCCGATGGCGGTCATCGGCACGCCAGAAGACTGCGTCGGCGCCTACCTGTTCTTCGCCTCCGATGCGCTCAGCGGCTACGTCACCGGCCAGGTGCTGGAGGTCAACGGCGGGCAGTTCATGGCCTGAAGCATCGGCCCGAAAAGTGGATCGCGCTTTTCGGGCAAGGCCGATGCGAAAACGATACGCCTGAGGAAACCCAAGGACAGAGGGCAAAGCCCCAAAACCGATGAACTATGTTTTCGACTTCTCATTCCTGCGCGACTATTGGCCGATCCTGGCGGAGGGCATGCTGCTCACCGTCCAGCTCGCGCTGATGGCGACCGTGTCGGGTTTCCTTCTCGGCACCGCCTGCGCGGTCGCCAGCACCAGCCGCTCGCGCATCCTGCGCGGGCTCGTCGGCCTCTATGTCGAGATCATCCGCAACACGCCGCTGCTCGTGCAGCTTTTCGTCGTCTTCTTCGGCCTGTCCTCGCTCGGCTTGAAGCTGTCGGCCACGACCTCGGCCGTGATCGGGCTGACGATCAACATCGGCGCCTATTCCAGTGAGATCATCCGCGCCGGTATCGAGTCGATCCACCGTGGCCAGATCGAGGCCGGAGACTGCCTGGCGCTGTCGCGCTGGCAGGTCATCGCCGCGATCGTGCTGCCGACCGCGATCGAGAAGGTCTATCCTGCGCTCGCGAGCCAATATGTCCTGCTGATGCTGGGCACCAGCATCGCCTCGCAGATTTCCGCTGAGGAGCTGACCGCGGCCGCCAGCCGCGTCCAGTCCGACACATTCCGTCCGTTCGAGGTCTTCCTCGTCATCGCGGGGCTGTATCTCGGCCTGTCCTTCCTGATGCGCGGCCTGTTCTGGGCGGTCGGCCAGTTCGCCTTCGCGCGGCGCAGGCGCCTGGGGACACCCTTGTGATGGCCGCGCTTCTGGGTCTTTCCCCCGCGCATTGGAACGCGCTGCTCGCCGGCCTGAGCTGGACCGTCTTCCTGTCCCTCGTCGGCTTCGTGGCCGGGGGCATCGTCGGTTTCAGCGTCGCGCTGGCGCGGATTTCGGACAACGCAATCGTGCGCGGGATCGCGCTGGTCTATGTCAATCTGATCCAGGGCACGCCGCTGCTCGTCTTGATGTTCGTGCTCTATTTCGGGTTGCCGATCGTCGGCTTCGAGATGCCGCCGCTGGCCGCCGCCTGCATCGCGATGACGCTGTTCTCGGCCGCCTATCTCGGCGAGATCTGGCGCGGTTGCCTGGAATCCGTGCCGCGCACGCAATGGGAGGCCGCCGACTGCCTGGCCCTGGCCCGCTGGGAGCGCATGCTGCTGGTGATCCTGCCCCAGGCGCTGCGCATCGCCACCCCGCCGACGGTCGGCTTCATGGTGCAGATCGTCAAGAACACCTCGATCGCCTCGGTCATCGGCATGGCCGAGATGACCTACATCGGCAAGCTCATCAACAACGCCACCTTCCAGCCCTTCCGGACCTATCTGGTGATCGCGGCGCTCTATTTCGCGCTTTGCTATCCGCTGTCCTGGCTGAGCCGGCGCCTCGAGAGAAAACTCAATGTCGCCCATCGTTAGCTTTCGCGACGTCCATAAGAGCTTCGGCACCGTCCCTGTGCTGAAGGGCGTCACCTTCGACATCGCCAAGGGCGAGGTCGTGGCCCTGATCGGGCGCAGTGGCTCGGGCAAATCGACGGCGCTGCGCTGCATCGACCATCTGGAGACAATCAGCCGGGGCGAGATCACCGTCTGCGGCCACCGCGTCAGCGATCCGCGGATCGACCTGCGCAAGCTGCGCCAGGACGTCGGCATCGTCTTCCAGAGTTACAATCTCTTCCCGCATCTGACGGTCGAGCAGAACATCACGCTGGCGCCGCGCTGGGTGAAGAAGGCCGACAAGGTCAGCGCGCGAGCGCTCGCCCTGGAAGTGCTGGAGCAGGTCGGGCTGGTCGAGAAGATCGACGCCTATCCAGAGCAACTTTCGGGCGGCCAGCAGCAGCGCGTCGCAATTGCCCGTTCGCTCGCGATGCGCCCGCAGGTGATGCTCTTCGACGAGGTCACCTCCGCGCTCGACCCGGAGCTGACCGGCGAGGTGCTGAAGGTCATCGAGGAACTGGCCCGCCAGGGCATGACGATGCTGCTGGTGACCCATGAGATGGCGTTCGCCGCCAGGATCGCCGACCGGATCATCTTCATGCACCAGGGGCAGATCCACGAAAGCGGCTCGCGCGAGATCCTGCGCACGCCCACCACGCCGGAACTGAGGAATTTTGTCGGAGGAGGCCTCTAGAGCCTGACCGACCAAGGCCGCGCCACGACGGCTCCGTCAACGATCGACACCAACCAACCGAGGAAACGCACAACCATGAACCGCCGCTCAGCCAATTTTCTTCTCTCCGGCCTCGTCGGCCTGTCGCTCGCCGGCCTTGCCGCCGGCCCGGCCTTCGCCGACGGGCTCGACACGATCATGCAGCGCAAGAAGCTGATGGTCGCGATCGATCTCGGCAACCCGCCCCACGGCATGATGGACAAGGAGTTCAAGCCGACGGGCTCCGATGTCGAGACCGCGCATCTGCTGGCGAAGGATCTCGGCGTCGAGCTCGAGATCGTCCAGGTCTCGACGCCCAACCGCGTGCAGTTCCTGCTGACCAACAAGGCCGATGTCGTGATCTCGGCGCTGTCGATCACGGATGAGCGCAAGAAGGTCATCGATTTCTCGACAGCCTATGCCGAGCTGCAATGCGTCGTCGCCGCGCCGAAGGCGATGAACATCGCCTCCTATGCCGACCTCGGCGGCAAGGGCGCGATCGCCGTCACGCGCGGCACGGTCAACGACCAGGAGCTGACCCGTGGCACCGCCAATGTGAAGGATGTGAAGATCACGCGCTTCGAGGACGATCCGACCTCCACGGTCGGCATCACCTCGGGCCAGCTCCAGATCTACGCCACCTCGCTGCCGCTGCTGAACCAGCTGCGCAAGGACAATCCGTCGCTGGATCTGGACACGAAGTTCGTCATGAAGGGCTTCCCGCTCGGCATCGCTTTCCGCAAGAACGAGCCCAAGCTCGCAGCCAAGCTCAACGAATGGGTCACGGTCAATCTCAAGAACGGCAAGCTGATCGAGATCTATGGCCGCTATCACGGCGTCAAGCTCGTCCCGGAAGACCTCGCCGCCAAGTCCTGAATCGAGTCTTGAGCAAAGTCTGACTTAGGCAGCCTGCTGCCATTTCAGCCGCCCCGATAACAACTTCGGGGCGGCATCCCGCATGATACTCAGTAGGTCGCCCGGCCGCCCGACAGGTCGAAGATGCCGCCGGTCGAGAACGAGCACTCGTCCGAGGAGAGCCAGAGCACCATCCGCGCCACCTCCTCGACTTCGACGAAGCGGGCCATCGGGATGCGGCCGAGGATGTCGGCGCGGCGTTCCGCCGAGATTTCCCGCGCCATCGCCGTCTCGGCCGCGGCCGGCGTGATCGCCGTGACGATGATGCCTTCCTGCGCCGTCTCCTTGGCGACGCTCTTGGTCAACGCCATCAGCCCCGCCTTCGAGGCGCTGTAGGCCGCGGCGCTGGCCATGCCCTCCTTGCCCTGGATCGAGGCGATGTTGACGACATGGCCGCGCAGCGGGTGCGGCGTCACGCGCGAGGGGCGCGGCGCTTGGTGCCGCATGCGCCCGACGACGGCGCGCGTCACCAGATAGGCGCCGAAGAGGTTGACCTGCAGAACGCGCTGGAAGTCATCCGGCGAGGTCTCCCAGATCGGCTTCACCTCGCCGAGCACGCCGGCATTGTTGATCAGGATATCGATCCCGCCATGCGCGGAAAATGCGGCATCGGCGGCGCGATCGACCTCCGCCGGATTGGTGATGTCGACGGTGCGGATGCTGGCGCCCAGTTCGGCCGCAGCCTCGGCGAGGGCGGACGCATTGGCGTCCCAGAGTTCCACCCCGGCACCGGCGTCGAGAAGGGCCCGGGCGATGCCGCGCCCCAGCCCACCGGCCCCGCCGGTGACGATGGCGAAGCGCCCGGAAAGATCATAGATCGCGCTCATCAGCCGGCACTCCAGGCGGTCTTGTTGCGTGTGATCTGGTGGCGATACAGCCCGAGCGAATACGGGCCCTGGCCACCGATCGCATCGAGCTTGCCCGCTGCGAGTTCGGCTTTCGCCGTCGCGACGAAGGCCGGCTCGTCGCCCCAGCCCTCCAGCAGCAGCACCCAGCGCGGCACGGCGTTGGCGACGCCGCGCGCCTGCTGTTCGGCGGTGGCGACGCCGCTGGCCTGCGCGTCGGCCGTCAGGAGATGCACGCCGGCGACGCCGGGCTTCGCGAGCAGGTCGGGAATGGTCCGGCGTTGCAGGGCCACCTTGTGGGCTGCCGCATCCGCCTCGGCCACGTCGTAGCGCAAGGTCGCGATCAACCCGCCCTGGGCCGGGCCCGAGCTATGGGCGACGCGGCAGATCGAGCGCGCCACCGAGCGGAAATGTTTCACCGCGGCGAGCGTCCAGGGTGTGGGCGCGTTGACCCGCGCCGCATAGTCCTGCCCCTTCAGCACCTCGACGCTCAAGGCCTCGTAGAGATTGAAGAATTCGAGATCGGCCTCGATCGCGGCATAGCGCCGGCCGCGCTGGAAACCGGGTATGCCGACACGCTCCGGCATGTGCTCCTGGCCGTGCCAGGCATAGAATTCGTCGCGCCCCTCTGGCGCGATATCGTGCCAGATCGCGACCGCGCCTTCCCCAGACAAACTCACCACGATCCTCCCGCAGTCTCTTCGTCGAGGCGCGTTGACTCCGCCTCTGCAGCCTCATATACGAAATGCAATTCCGAATTGGAATGCAATTCTAAAATTAAAACACAGGACGGAACGGTGACGATCGCAGCGGTCGAGCGTGCGTTGAAGATGCTGGAAGCGCTGGCGGGCGAGCCTGACGGGGCGGACCTCGGCGTCTTGTCGACCCGACTCGACCTGCCTGCCAGCGCGACGCACCGCCTGCTGACGACACTGGCCGAGCGCGGCTTCGTCATGCAGGACGCCGGCACCGGCGCCTATGCGCTGACCCTGAAGCTGTCCCAGCTCGCCTTCCGCAATCTCGATCTCCGTGGGCTGCCGGATGCCGGTCAGATCGTGCTCGATGCGCTCGCCCATAAAACCCGCGAGTATTGCCGGCTCGCCGTGGTCGAGGATGAGAACCTGGTCTGGATCGCCCGGGCGCAGGGTGCGACCGCCGGGCTGCGCTACGACCCGCCCATGGGCACCGAGATCGTCCTGCACGCGACGGCGACCGGCAAGGCCTGGCTCGCCTCCCTGCCCGAGACGGAGGCGCTGCGCATCGTCTGCGCGCGTGGCTTCCAGGCAGGAGGCCGGACCGGACCCAATGCCCTCTCCGACGTCGATGCGTTGCGCGCCCATCTCACTGAGACTCGAAAGCGCGGCGTCGCGCTCGCAATCGAGGAGGGTGAGATCGGCACCGTCGCCATGGCCATCGTCTTCCGCGCCGGTCCTGCCCCGGACGCCGCCATCGCCGGCACGTTGAGCGTCGCCGGCCCGTTGCCGCGCATGAGCGAGGACCGGCGCGACCCGATCGCACAGGCCTTGCGGGAGGCGGCGCAGGAGATGGCCGCGATCTGGCCGTTGCGCCGACGCCAGATGCAATCGCCGGCCAAGCCTGTCTCTGGAGGCCAGCCACAGCCCGAATTCCAGGCCGGAACCAGCGTATGACCGACAACGCCGCACCTGCTCCGACGACGCGGTCGGCTCCTCAGCCCGAAGCCGCTCCCGGTCGGCTGGCGGAATGGACCTCGGCCGTCGCCTGGCCGCTGGCGAGCTTCGCCGTGCTGCTGCTCGCCTGGGAGTGGCTCGTGCCGCTGGCCGGCGTGCCGGAATACATCCTGCCCGTGCCTAGCGCCTTCTTCGAGCGGCTCTGGACCGATCGCGCCCTGATCTTCCAGCACACGCTGGTGACCGCCAACGAGATCGTGCTCGGCTTCCTGATGGCGGCGGTGATCTCGATCCCGCTCGGCTACATCATCGTCTCCGTCAGGTTGCTGGAGAAGGCGATCTATCCGGTGATCGTCTTCTTCCAGCTCGTGCCCAAGATCGCGATCGCGCCGCTCTTCGTGGTCTGGTTCGGCTTCGGCCTGTTCCCGAAGGTGCTGCTGACCTTCCTGCTCTGCTTCTTCCCGACGCTGGTCGCCAGCATGACCGGCTTCCGGGCGCTGGACGAGCGCGTGCTCTATCTGACCCGCTCGATGGGCGCGAGCGCATGGCAAACCTTCCGCTATGTCCGCGTGCCGGCAGCGCTGACCTACATTTTCTCCGGCCTCAAGGTCTCGGCCGTCTTCGCCGCGACCGGCGCCATCGTCGGCGAGTTCGTCGGCGCCAATTCCGGCCTCGGCTACCTCCTGCTGCGCGGCACCAGCTTCCTCGACATGCCGCTGATCTTCGCCTGCCTCGTAGCACTCAGCGTCGTCGGCATCCTGTTCAGCTATCTCGTCGACGGGCTCGAGGTCCTGTTGATGCCCTGGCAGCGCAAGGGCTGAGAACCACCCCATAAATCATCGATCCGGGATCAACCGGGACATCTGGGAGGATGAAAGACCATGAACAGACGCACCCTGATCACCACCGCCGCCATGCTGGCGCTGAGCGCGACCACGGCCTTCGCGCAGGGCGCCGGCAAGCCGATGAAGATCACCCTGAACTTCCTCGCCGCTGCGCCCAACGCCGGCTTCATGATGGCCAAGCAGATGGGGCTGTACGAGAAGGCCGGCATCAACTTGACGATCGAGGAGGGTAAGGGCTCCGGCACCACCGCCCAGATGGTCGCCACGGGCCAGGCCGATATCGGCTTCGCCGACGCGCCGGCTGCCATGCAACTGCGCAGCAAGGGGGCGCCGGTGAAGATCATCGCGCCGATCCTGCAGACCAACGGCTTCGCCATCATCTCGCTGGGCGAGAGCGGCATCGCCTCGCCCAAGGACCTCGTCGGCAAGAAGGTCGCGGTGCAGCCCGGCACCGCCCAGACGATCCTGCTGGAAGCCATTCTCGCCAGCAACCAGATCGACAAGACGAAAGTCGACATCATCGCCATCGACCCCGCCGCCTTCGTCGGCGCGCTGCTGGAGAAGAAGGTCGACGCGATCCTCGGCGGCGCCGATTTCCACTCGATCCAGATCCGCGAGCGCGGCTTCAAGGTCACCGACATCTTCTACCGCGATGTCGGCGTGCCGACGGTCGGCCTCTCGATCATCGCCCGCGACGACCGGATCAAGGCCGATGCCGAGCTCTACAAGAAATTCGTCGAGGCGAGCCTGCAGGGCTGGGACGCGGCCCGGAAGAACCCCGATGCGGCAGCAGACGCCGTCGTGGCGCAGTTCCCGGCGGTGAAGAAGGCGCAGGTGCTCGCCCAGTTCGACGTCGTCAACAAGCTGCTCTGCGCGCCGGGCGCCACCTCGCTCGGCAAGGTGCCTGAGAAGAACTGGACAGTCAGCTACGACCTGCTGACTCAGTATCTCGGCCTGCCCAAGGACAAGCCGATCACCGACTACTACAGCACCGAACTGCTGCCGGCCTCGGCCGCATCCTGCTCGTGAGGGCGACGTGACAGCCATCGCCGCCAGCACGGGCACCGGTGCCGCGTCCATCACCGGGCGTGGTATCGTCAAGACCTTCGGCGGCTTCACTGCCGTCGACGGTCTCAACCTCGACATCAGGAGCGGCGAGTTCGTCAGCCTGATCGGCCCGTCGGGCTGCGGCAAGAGCACCTTCATGCTGATGGCGGCCGGGCTGATCCCCGTCACCACCGGCGAGCTTCTGGTCGATGGCAAGGCCCTGACTTCGCCGTTGACCGATATCGGCATCGTCTTCCAGGACCATCTCCTGCTCGAATTCAGGACGGCCCTGGAGAACGTGATGCTGCAGGCCGAGATTCGCGGCCTGCCGCTCGGCCCCGCCAGGGAGCGGGCGCTCGACCTCTTCGCGAAGCTCGGCATCAGCCATGCGCGCGACCGCTACCCAAAGCAGCTCTCGGGCGGCATGCGCCAGCGCGTCTCGATCGCGCGCGCGCTGATCCACGACCCCAGCGTCCTGATGATGGATGAACCCTTCGGTGCGCTCGACGCCATCACCCGCACCCAGATCCGCCACGATCTCGAAATGCTCTGGCTGGAGACCGGGAAGACTGTCGTCTTCATCACTCATTCGATCGAGGAGGCGATCGGCCTCTCCGACCGCGTGCTGGTGATGTCGCCGACACCCGGACGTGTCGTCGACGAGATCGCGATCGAGCTGCCGCGCCCGCGCCCGGCCCATCTCGGCGACTATCCGAGCTTCAACGCCTATGCCGACCGCATCCACGATGCCTTCCGGCGCTTCGGCGTGATCAAGTACTGAGGTGCTCGCGCCTGTTTCGGTCGAGGCTCGGGCTGAGCCTCGATAGCGTCAGCCGACAGGCGGCAGCCGAACTGCGCAGAACTTGAACTCGGGGGTCTTGCCCGCCGGGTCGCGCGCCGGATTGGTCAGCAGGTTGGCGGCGGCCTCGGCATAGCAGGACGGCAGGAACGCCACGTTCTCGGGCACGTCCCGATCGGAACGCACCTTGAATGCGACCGCCTCGCGGCGCGTCGCGAGTTGGGCAAAGCCGCCGGCGTCGTCTGGCACCGTCAGGTCGGGTTTGCTGCCGCCTCCAACGAGCGCGGTTCGATCGGCGACGGCGCGGACGCAAATCCCCTGCACCGCACAACGCCTGCCTTCTCAAGCTTGAAATTTCGCAGATCCCCCACGATATCGCGACATTATGGCTCGAATTTCGTTGAGCCCGATGTGACGAAATCATATATGCGTAAGCTGCACCTGACCAAATGAATACAGGTGTGTGAATCTGGGGCGGGGGCTCCAACTATGATATGGCTAGCTGTATCCGCAGCAACGTTAGTTGTGTTGCTGTTGGTCGTGAATTTTATTTGGCCTATTGCCGAGCTCAGCGTCGACAACCGGCGGGCGAGCGCGCCAAGTGGAAGTAAGAATTCTTCAGCGGTTCCATGTGGTAATATTCGATGAAGCGCTCTTTATTGATTGCGTCGGCATTGCTGCTTGCAGGTCTTGCCGGTGTTAGCTACGGCAGAGTGGACGGGTCTGCGAGATCCGGCGGCGGTTCGTATCATGAGGCCCGCTTGCAGGTCGTTAGTGCCCATCTGCGGCAGCTTCCCGGCGACTATCTTCTTCTGATGGGAGATTCCCATGCTGAAAGTTGGTTCGCGCCTATAGGGTGCAACCTTCCCGTCGTGAATGCGGGCCTCGCGGGGGCGACGGCCGAATCCTATTCGCGCTTTTTTGCGAGCCTATCCCTGCCGCGCCCGCCGCGTGCAATCATCCTGACGATTGGCACCAACGATGCGCAAAGCCGACGCATCAGCGATCCGGACGAGGCGGTTGCGACCTACCAGCACACGGTTGAGACGCTGCTGAAACGGGCAGCGGAGCAGACCAAGCTCGTTGCCGTAACGGCGGTCCCGCCACTCGACCCCAAGCGCGCCGTTGGGTTCTCGCGCGAGACTGCATTGCGCTTCTCGACCGTGCTGGAAAATGCCTGTCGCAAACAGGGGTGCCGCTTCGTCGATCCCTTCCCCGAGGGGGCGGAGCTCTTCGATGGCGTCCACCTTGTCGATTACGCCAAAGTCTACGCCAGCATTTGGGATGAGCTATGTCCCGCAATCGGCCGTTGAACTGGATCTGGCAGGATGTTCGAGCCGGATGATGGCAAGAAGTTCGATGGTTGCTTCGGGATGGAGTAGTCTTTCGGGATGTGCGTCTACGCTGAGTTCCGGGGTGACATTTGATCGATGAGCGCCGTCAGCCGCAATCCTAGCAGCCGAGCTTCGACGCCGTGTCGGCCGCGATCAGCCGGACCTCGTTCAGGAAAGCTTGGGCGGCCCGCGAGATCGGCCGCTTCCGCGAACGGATGACGGAGGCGGTGACCTCGGAGGCCGGCGCGAAGGCCCGGATGGCGAGACTGGAGTGACTGCTGAAGACCGGCGAAAGCGGATCGACCACCGCGACGCCGACGCCGCTTTCGGCAAGCACGCAGGCCATGTTGCAGTAGCGGACCTCGACCGAGAAGCGGAACGGTTCGCTGGCGTCGGCGAAGGCCTTGCGCAGGATCGTACCCATGCGCGTGCCCTGTTCGAGCGCGATGAAAGGCACGTCGCGCAGATCCTGCGGGGTGATCGTCTTCTGTGCCGCGAGCGGATGGTCCGATGGCATGACACAGACCATGTCGCCGGCAAAGAAGGTCTCGGAATCGAGTCCCCGGTTATCGCCGAGCCCCATCACGAAGCCGAGTTCGGCCGTGCCGTTCTCGACGCTCTCCACCACGTTCTCGAAGCGTCTGACGTCGAAGGAGACGCGCACCTTCGGGCGCTTCGCCAGGAAGTTGCGCAGCGCCGAGGGGATCACGCCATAGCCGAGCGGCGGCGTCGCGATGATGCGCACATGCCCGGCCCGATTCTCCTTGAGGTCCTGAACCTTGGATTCGAAGGCGGCGTGCAGGGTGAAGATCGGGTCGGAATCCTTGTAGAGCGAGCGCGCTTCCGCCGTTGGGAACAGGCGGTTGTTGACGCGCTCGAACAGCGGGAAGCCGACCTGGCTTTCCAGGTGCTTGATCGCGTTGCTGACCGCGGGCTGGGACAGCCCGAGTTCCTGGCCGGCCCTTACCGTGGTTTCGCAACGGACCACGGCTCGCAACAGCTCGATCTGGCGAAGGTTCATCTGAACACCCTGAATAGAGTCCAGCAGACCCTATTCGGTTAGAAATTACATGCCCACGCATCGGCAGGTGGCTTCGCGCGGGCCGCCGCATTCAGGCCCAGGGCAGACTCGGCGGCGACAACTGGTCGACGGAGCGACCTGCCCAGTCGAGCGAGGATGCCTTGGCGAGTGCGCGTCGCTGGGCTTCCTCGAGCCCGGCGGACGCGCTCTGGTAGTCCATCGTCAGGACCTTGCCGTTCGCCACGACCTGCCGGCCCTGCACGAAGACATGGGCGACGGCGCGGTCGGCGGCGGCGTTGATCAGGCTCTTCAGCGGATCGCGCGTCGGGCGCATCATCGGATGCGTGAGGTCGACCATCACCAGGTCAGCCTGGGCGCCCTTGGCCAGCCGGCCGATATCGTTCCGTCCCAGCAGCTTCGCGCCGCCCAGCGTCGCGGCGCGGAAGACCTGGCCGGTGGTGACGGTGGCGTGGCTTTCGGCGGTGATGCGGGCATAGACGGCGGCGTGGCGCAGTTCTTCCAGCATGTTGTGCGGAAAGGTGTCCGTGCCGATGCCGATATTGACGCCGGCAGCGAGATACGAGCCGAGATCGCGCAGCGTGACGCCGCGCCGGCCGAACACGGTCGGGCAATGGGCGAGCGAGGTCCCGGTCTCGACGAGCCTGCCGATGTCGGTGCGCGTCGGCCAGCGCACCCAGGGATGGTGGTCGAGGAAGATGCCGTGCGCGATCGAGGCCTTGGGCCCGAGAAACCCGATCTGGTCGAGCCATTGCACGGCGCTCAGGCCGGTGCGGCGGACCATCTCGTGGAACTCGATGATGGCCTGGCCGGCATGGGTCTGGATCGGAATTCCGCGCTCTGCCGCGGCCGCGACCGAGGCACGCAGCAATTCCTCGGTGCAGGTGTCGATCTGGGCCGGGCAGGCCATGCCGGAGAGCCGGCCGGATTCATGCGCCAGCGCCGCGTCGATGACGCTGAAAGCTTCCTCCATCGCCTTCCTGCCGGCGGCATCGTCGAGCTCGTACTCGACCGTGTAGCCGTTGCGCGTGAACCAGCGGCCGTTGCGATACATCGGCGCCATCACCATGCGCAGGCCGGACGCGGCCGCGCGGTCGAGCCAGCCATCGCTGGGGAAGGAGAGGTCGACGAGCGTCGTGACGCCCGACATCAGCAATTCCGACCAGGCGACGTGGTTGAGGTGCGGAATGCCCTCGGCGTCGGCGCGAAACAGCCAGAGGAACTCATAGAGCGAGGAATTGTACAACTTCGGCGTGCCGACCTCGTCGGTCATGCCCTTGTTGCCGGGTTCGCTCGATGGATGGGAGTGGATATCGACCAGGCCCGGCATCACCATGAAGCCGCGCCCGTCGATCTCGCGCTCGACGGGGCCGTCCCAGCCTCCGCCGAGATGGAGAATGCCGCCTGCGTCGAAGACGACATCGAGATCGCGGCGATAGACATGGTCGTCGGCGGTCGGGTCGTAGACGATGACGACGTCGGCACGGGAGATACGGGTGATCATGGGCAGGATCCAAGAAGAAGCTGAAGGCACGTCATGCTCGGGCTCGACCCGAGCATCTTCGGGTCGAGCTTCTCGGGTCGGCGCTGCGCCCGCCCGGGAATGAGGTCGCGACCGGGGCGGACCAGCCTACCAGGCCCTGAGTGACGGGCCTCAGCCCTGAGCCGCTTTTTCCTGCGCGACGAAATGCTCGGCGATCTCCTTGCCGGTCGCGATCCAGACATCGCCATAGCCGCGAGCGCGCGCCAGGAAGTCACGCATGATGCCCAGTCGCATCGGCCGGCCGGAGACCTGCGGGTGCATCACCATCGAGACCAATCCGCCCCATTCGCGGGTCTGGTCGAGTTCGTCGTTCCAGATCGACAGGACATGCTCCTTCGGGAACATCGGGCGCGGGCTGAAGCGCTGGGACAGGCCGTAGAGCCAGTCGTCGAACGACATGTTGACCGGCAGTTCCACCGGGCCCCGCGAGCCGTCGCGCAGCTTGTGGCGATAGGGGCGGATGTCGTCGCGGAAGGAGGAGGAGTAGAGAATGCCGCGCTCGCGCAGATAGGCCAGCAGCTCGTCGTAATTCTCGCCCGAGGGGGCGCGATAGCCGATCGGCGTCACGCCGAGCACGCGCTTGAGCGAGTCGAGCGCCCTGTCGATCTCCTCCTTGTCCTCGGCGAATTCCGCCGGGTCCGGCCGCTTGTGCAGGTACCCGTGATGGCCGACCTCATGACCGTCCTTGACGATCGCTTCGCACATTTTCGGATGGGCATCGACGACCCAACCAGGGATGAAGAAGGTCGCCTTGATCTCGACCGAGCGCAGATATTCCAGGATCTTGGGAACGCCGACGCGCTCCTCGTAGCCGCCGAAGGAGAGCGTCACCAGCCGGTCGGTGTTCTTCACGTCATACTGCAGCCAGGCGGTCTCGGCATCGACGTCGAAAGCTGGGAACACGGCGCATTTCTTGCCGTCGGGCCAGGGAAACTCGGGCGCCGGATCGGCGAGATTGGCGGAGCGGAGCGGGAAGTCGGGGGACATGGTCTCGTCTTTCAAAGGATGGCCGCCGGGCCAGGGAGCCCGACGTCTCACGTTGCGTTGCGTCTCAGGGCCGGGCGGCGCCGTTGATCATGATCTTGTCGACCTTGGCCTCGGAGAGCTCCCATTTCTTCAGGATGGCGGCATAGGAGCCGTCCTTGAGCATCTCCTCGAAGGCCTTGGCGGCGGCGTCACGCAGCTCGGTGTCCTTCTTGGCGAAGGCCATGCCCTGGAAGACGGAGGTGAAGGGCGTGGCGAGGATGGAGTAGACGCCGGGTTCCTGGTTCATCAGATAGGGCAGGGTCTCGCTGCCCTGGACCGCCGCGTCGAGCCGCTTCTGGCGCAGCTGGGTGCGCGCATCGGCCGAGCCCTCCGTGCCGACGATGTTGAGCGCCGGCTTGCCTGCGCCTTCGCAGTTCGTCTTGCTCCAGGTCGCCATTTCTCCTGGGAAGGAGGTGCGGCGGCTGGCGCCGACCGTCTTGCCGCAGAGATCGGTCAGCGCCTTGAACTCGGCCTTGCGGTCGGCATTGGTGTAGAATTGCGCGCCGGATTCGAGATAGTCGATGAAATCGAGTGTTTCGCGGCGGGCCGGCAGATCGCTCATGCCGCTGAGGATCATGTCGACGCGCCCCGTGGTCAGGGCGCTGACCATCTGCTCGAAGCTGACCTCTTCCCATTTGATCGTGACGCCGAGCTTCTTGGCGAGAGCATTGCCGAGATCGATGTCGAGACCCATCAGCGTCGCGGTCTTGGGGTCCTTGAATTCGAGCGGCGGATAGTTCGGCACATTGGCGACGACGATCGTCTTCTTCTCGAGGATACGGGCCGGCAGGGCCTGTGCCTGGGCGAGGCCGGCGCCTACCACCAGCGCGGCGGCAGACAGAGCTAGCATGGCGGATTTCAACATGTTGTTCCCCTTTTTAATGACGCACGGCGTTGATGAAGGCACGGGTACGCACTTCCTTCGGATCGGAAAGCACCGCGGCCGGTTTGCCGATCTCGACGATCTGTCCCTGGTCCATGAAAGCGACGCGATGGCCGACATCGCGCGCGAAGCCGAGTTCATGTGTCACGCAGACCATGGTCATGCCGGACTCGGCCAGGTCGCGCATGACGCGCAGCACTTCGGCGACAAGCTCCGGGTCGAGCGCGGAGGTCGGCTCGTCGAAGAGCAGGAGTTCGGGCTGCATTGCGAGAGAGCGGGCGATGGCGACGCGCTGCTGTTGGCCGCCCGAGAGCTGCGAGGGATAGGCGTCGCGCTTCTCGGCGAGGCCCACGCGCTCCAGCAGCGCGATCGCATGCTCGCGCGCCTTTTGCGCCGGCTCCTTCAGGACCTGCACCGGACCCTCGACGATGTTCTGGATCACGGTCAGATGCGGGAACAGGTTGAAGCGCTGGAAGACCATGCCGATCGAGCGGCGCTGGCGGGCGACGGCGGCGTCGTCGAGTTCATGGAGCTTGTTGCCGGCGCGGTGATAGCCGACGCGTTCGCCCCCGACCCACAGCGCGCCGCCGTCGATGCGCTCAAGCTGGTTGATGCAGCGCAGAAAGGTGCTCTTGCCGGAGCCGGAAGGGCCGATGATGCACAGCACCTCGCCCTTCGAGATCGCAAGATCGATACCCTTCAGCACATGCAGCTGGCCGAAACGCTTCTCGACCTTCTGGGCGAGCACGAGCGGAGCGTCGCCGGGAAGATGGTCCGGGTCGGTCTGGGTAGGCGAAAGGAGATTGTCCATCGCGCCTCTCCTCAACGTCCGGCCGGCGCGGCGACGCCGCGGGCATAAAACGCCTCGATCCGACCCTGGATCAGGCTCAGGATCGTCACGACGAGCAGATACCAGATCGCCGCGACGATCAGCAGCTCGATGACGCGCGAGTTGGCATAATAGATGTTCTGCGCGCTGTGCAGGATCTCAGCATACTGGATGACACTGGCGAGCGAAGTCAGCTTGACCATGCCGATGAACTCGTTGCCGACCGGCGGCACGATCACCCGCATGGCTTGAGGCATGATGATCCGGCGCAAAAGCTGCAGGCGGGTCATGCCGATCGTCTGGGCCGCCTCGTACTGGCCATTATCGACCGAAAGCAGGCCGGCGCGAACGACTTCGGCCGTGAACGCGCCCTGCTGGATGCCGAGCCCGAGCAGAGTCGCGACGAAGGGCGTCATCACCTCGACGGTCTTGACCGAGAACAGGCCGGGGATCCCGATGGTCGGGAAGACAAGGGCGAGGTTGAACCACAGCAGCAGCTGCAACAGCGCCGGAATGGCGCGGAAGAACCAGATGTATCCGAGCGCCGTCATCGACAGCACCGGATTGGCCGAGAGCCGCATCACCGCGAAGATGATGCCGAGCACGATGCCGACGATCATCGCGAGGATCGCCATGATGATCGTATTGAGGAGCCCCTTCATGATCACCGGAACGGTGAGGAACTCGCCGACATAGTTCCATTCGATCTGCCCGACGGCGAAGGCATGCACGATGGCCGCCAGCGCGATGAGCACGAGGGCTGCACCGATGAGCCGGCCATAATGGCGGCGTGGAACGATGACGAGATCTTCGGTCTCTGCGGTCATTCTGCCTCGACGGGTCCAGATGTTCTGCGGAAAGGCCTTGCCGTCCCACACCCAGCTTACCTTGCGCCATTCCGATCATATCGGAGGCGCGGCGGCTGGCGAGGTCGCGGGTCGAGGCGCGGCTATGATTTATCGCGGCGGTCTATTTGTTGCCGTTATACGCGGACGCTGTGGCCAGCGACGCGCAAGACGTTGGTCAGGCCCCGTCAGGGGCATGCTCCAGCATGATCTTCCCGACATGACTGCCGGTCTCCATGTAGCGATGGGCGGCCGCGGCATCGGCGAGAGCGAAGCTGCGGTCGATCACCGGGCGGATCGCGCCGCTGGCGACATGCGGCCAAAGATCCCGACGCACCCCGGCGACGATGCGCGCCTTGGCCTTGTCCGGCCGGTCGCGCAGCGAGGTCGTGAACAGGGAGGCGCGCTTGCCCATCATGGCTCCGAGCGCGATCTCGGCGTCACGTCCGCCTTGCAGGCCGATCATCGCGATGCGCCCGTCGGGAGCGAGTGCCGCCACGTTCCGCCGCAGATAGGCCGCGCCCATGTTGTCCAGGATCACGTCGGCACCCTGCCCGCCGGTTTCCGTCGTCAGCACGGCGACGAAATCCTCTTCATCGTAGGAGATGGCGCGGTCGGCCCCGAATTCGCGGCAGCGCGCCAGCTTGTCGACGCTGCCGGCCGTTGCGAAGACACGTGCGCCGATTGCCTTGCCGGCCTGGATGGAGAAGGAACCGATGCCGCCCGCCCCACCATGCACGAGCAGGGTCTCGCCGGCGCCGAGGCCGGCGATGTCGATGAGATTTGACCAGACCGTGCAGGCGGCTTCCGGCAGGGCTGCGGCGGCGACGATGTCGATGCCATGCGGAATCGGCAGCAACTGCGCTGCCGGGACGAGCACGCGCTCGGCATAGGCCCCGCCGGAGACGAGCGCGCAAGCCTGGTCGCCGACGGCCCAGTCTTGGACGTCGGCGCCGATCTCCACCACCGTGCCGGAGCACTCGTAGCCGATGATCCGGGGCAGGGCCTGGCCGATGCCGTAGGTGCCCTTGCGCTGCAGCAGGTCGGCGAAGTTCAGCGCCGCCGCACGCGTCAGGAGAACGACCTCGCCAGGGCCGGCGCGGGGCGCCTCGACGTCCCGCCATGTCAGCGCTTCCGGCCCGCCGAACTGTTCGAGCACGACGCCCTTCATGCGGGCAGCCATGGTGCCGGCGTTCATTGGCCGGCGTCGATGCTGACTTCGGACAGGCCCTGCCGCTCGAGGCCGAACTTCTTGAGCGCCTGCTGATAGGCACCGTTCTTCATCGCCGCGCTCGTCGCCTTGGCGACTGCGTCGCGCAACTCGCCATGCTGCTTGTCGAAGGCGAAGCCGAAGAGCGTCTTGTTGAGTGGGGTTCCGACCAGGGCGTAGGCGCCCGGTTCGTCCGCCATCAGATAGGCGACATATTCCGGGCCGAGTACGGCGGCGTCCAGCCGGCCCTGCTTCAGCTCGAGCCGGGTCGCGGTCGCGCCGGCGGTGCCGTTCATGGCGATCGCGGGTTTGCCGGCGGCGACGCAGTTCTTCTCGCTCCAGGCCGTGGTGACGGGCATGTAGCTGGTCGTGCGGGGCGCGCCGACCGTCTTGCCGCAGAGATCAGTGTTGGCCTTCAGCTCGGCTGCCTTGACCGCCATGGCGAAGGGCTGGGCGCCGGTGGCGAGATAATCCACGAAGGTCAGCTTCTCGCGGCGCGACGGCAGGTCGCTGATCGCGGTGCCGATCATGTCGATGCGCCCGGTCGTCAGCGAGGTCATCAGCTGCTCGAAGCTCATCTCCTCCCATTTCACCGCGACACCGAGTTCCTTGGCGAGGGCGGTGACGAGTTCGACGTTGAAGCCGACACGCTCATTGGTCTTCGGATCGCGATAGGCCATGGGCGGATAGGTGGATTCAATGCCGACGACGATCTGTCCGGCCGCCTTGACCGCCGCGGGCAGGGCGATGGCCTTGTCCTGGGCGAGGGCCGCGCCGGGCAAGGCGGCCGTGGTGCCGAGCGTCAGCGCCAGGGCGCAGGTCGAAAGCCAGCTGGTCTTGCATGGGGCTGTCATTGTCGTTCCCGTGGTTTTTGGCTTCATTGAAGAAGATTTGCGCGACACGGCACGGCATGTCGCTGACGCCTGTCACGCGAACAATCATAGACGGCGCTTTGCCTGCTGCGAGCCGAAGCGATGCCAATTGGCTATGATTTATGTGCTGCCGGTATTCAGCGCTCTTATAGCCAGCCTACCGGAGGGCCGTTCTTGTGCGGACGACGAGCCGGGCTCGATTCTCGTCAATTTCGTTCGATGACATCCCGCCGGAAGAGCGCGGAGAGCTCGGGCGAGATGCCGTCAAAGACCGGGAGCGCAGCGGTCCCGAGTGCCGACGTGTCCGGCCCATGTCGGCCGCGATGAGGCGCGGCGTTGGCGCATTCTTGTTGGAACTGACGCTGCGCGGCGGTGGTTGCGTGCGCTCGACAAGCGCGTCCGGTGCATCGCGCGGCAAGAGCCCGTCGAGCATGACGGATTGCGGGTCGAGCATGTTCTCGATCATGACGCTGGCGTGCCGCAGGCCGGTGGCTTCTTCCAGCCACGTCGCCAGGCGCGGATCGCCCAATCCGAGCGCGTGAGAGCCTTGGAGGCGTGAGTGCCCCCGTACTCGATCTTATCGACGAATGTCTGCGCGGTTGGATGGGTTTCGCCAAGGGCTGGCATGCGGTGTCACATGTGTCTTCATCCCGTGTACCGGGGCGAAGGCGGATGTCCACGATTTCTCAGAAATTCAAGCCACATCAAGGAGATGGGCTGGTGCTGCGAGAGAGGATTGAACTCTCGACCTCTCCATTACCAATGGAGTGCTCTACCACTGAGCTACCGCAGCAGGATCGTCGGCCAAAGCGTCTGGCGGTCGCCGGGGGCGAGGGTCAGCGCGGGCGTCGTTCCGAAGCGGCGTCCTGATGCCACAAGCCCTTCGCGGACGCAACCCATCTCGTCATCGCCGCGGTCGGGATATGGGGATTGCCGTCATTTCACCGTTGCAGGTCGCGCCATGCGATTGAAGCCGCCGGCCGGCTCAGTCCGGCAGCAGCAGGCGCGGGTCGATCCGGAACAGCCTGGCATCGCCGAGCAGGTGGGCGCTGAAGCCCTGGCCCAGCAGCGGCCGGAAGGCGGCGTCGCGGAGGTTCAGCCCGCCCGCATATGCGCCCATCGCCGGCATGACGCAGCGCCGGGCCGACAGGGCGAAGCAGCGTCGCCGCAGCGCCCGCCCGCGCATCCTGACCTTCGCTGCGGGATGGAGATGGCCGGCGATCTCGAACCCGGTCTCGCGGACATCCGGCTCGTGTCGCAGGCTGACACCGGCGATGTCGATCCGGTCGGCCGTGGCGCCGCCCATCATCAGGCTGATCTGCGGGTCGTGATTGCCGGTTACCCAGAGCCAGTCGCGGCCTGCCTGCAGCTGTCGCAGCGTCGCAAGGTCGCTCTCGCCGATGCGCGCTTCCGCCCCGACGTCATGGAAACTGTCGCCGAGCGCGATGACGCGCAGCGGTGCATGGCGCCGGATCGCCGCCGCCAATGCGGCCAGCGTCGCGGTCGAATCATAGGGCGGCAGGAAGACACCGCGCGCGGCATAGGCCGAGCCTTTCTCCAGATGCAGGTCCGCAACCACGAGCGTGCGCTCGTCGGGCAGCCAGAGCGCGCCCGACAGATCCGGCACGACGGCAAGCCGCCCCAGCATGAAGGCCGGGCTTCCCGTCCCGCTTGCTGCCGTCGCCGCTGCGTTCACGCCATCGCCTCCTCGATCAGCATTGCTTCCGCCTCCGCCAGGATTTCGTCCGCCGCCTCGCCATAGACCGCCTCGCGGCCGATCTCGAGCATGACGGAGACACCGAGCGGCGAGACATGGTCGAGCGGCTGATGCACGATTCGGCCGCTCACTCTTGTCAGCATCTCACCAAGCCGGCGGATGTCGAGCAGGCCCGTCGCCGCATCGGCACGTGCGGCCTTGAGCAGGACATGATCGGGCTCGTGCCGACGCAGCACGTCGTAGACGAGGTCGGTCGAGATGGTGACCTGCCGGCCGCTCTTCTCCTGGCCAGGAAAGCGCCGCTCGATCAACCCTGCGATGATGGCGCAACTGCGGAAGGTGCGCTTCATCAGGGCCGATTCGGCGAGCCATTCCTCCAGATCGTCGCCGAGCATGTCCTGCGCGAACAGTTCGTCGAGGCTCAAGGCGCCGCGCGCCACAGCCGTGCTCATGTCGCCGAGACCCCAGCAGGCGATGCCGTAATCGTTGCAGACGAAGCCGAGCGGCCGCATCCGGGCGCGCTCCAGCCGTCGCGTCAGCAGCATGCCGAGCGTCTGGTGGGCGAGGCGGCCCTCGAAGGGGTAGGCGACGAGATAAAAGCGTCCGCCGCGCGGAAAGGTCTCGACCAGCAATTCGCCGGGCTTCGGCAGACGCGATTTCAGGCGCTGCGCATGCAGCCAGGAGGAGACCTCGTCGGGCAGGCTGTCCCATTCCTTGGGGGTCGCCAGCATGGCGCGGACGCGGGCGGCGAGAAAGGTCGAGAGCGGGAACTTGCCGCCATTGTAGGACGGAATCTTCGGGTCGGTGCCGGGCGCCGCACGGGAGCAGACGGCCTCGTTCTCGGTGATGCCCTCGAAGCGCAGCACCTCGCCGGCGAAGATGAAGGTATCGCCCGGCGTCATCGTCTCCGCGAAATACTCCTCGACCTCGCCGAGCACCCGCCCGCCGCGCGTGATCGTCGAGGGTTGGCCGGGCTTGCCCGCGCGCGCCCGGCCGAGCCGGACCTTGAGCATGGTCGATTCGACGATGGTGCCGACATTCATCCGGTACTGCTGGATCACCCTGGCGTTGCTGGCGCGCCAGTGCCCGGCCTTGTCCTGTTGGAGCTTGGCGAAGCGCTCATAGCTGCGCAGGGCATAGCCGCCGGTCGCGACGAAGTTCACCACCGCGTCGAAGTCCTCGCGCACCAGCCCGGCATAGGGCGAGGCGGTACGAACCTCGTCGTAGAGCGCATCCGCGTCGAAGCCGTCGGAGCAGGCGACGCCGAGCACATGCTGGGCGAGCACGTCGAGCGCGCCGATGCGGGCATCCGCCGTGTCCTGCGCGGCTTCCGCGACCGCATCGAGCGCGGCGCGGCATTCCAGCAGCTCGAAGCGGTTCGAGGGCACCAGCAGCGCCTGCGAGGGCTCGTCCATGCGGTGGTTCGAGCGGCCGATGCGCTGCATCAGCCGGCTCGCACCTTTGGGAGCGCCGAGATTGACGACAAGATCGACATCGCCCCAGTCGATGCCGAGATCGAGCGTCGCGGTGCAGACCACCGCCTTGAGTCGGCCATCGGCCATCGCGGCCTCGACCTTGCGGCGCTGCTGCGCATCGAGCGAACCGTGATGCAGCGCGATCGGCAGATTGTCGTCGTTGATGCTCCACAGTGCCTGGAAGGCAAATTCCGCCTGCATGCGCGTGTTGACGAAGACCAGCGTCAGCTTGTGCGCGCGGATCGCGTCATACACTGCGCCCATCGCATGCGCCGTGGTGTGGCCCGCCAGCGGCAGCCGGGTCTGGGTCTGCAGGATGCCGATCCGGGCCGCAGCCCCACCGGTGACGGTGACGAGGCCTGCCGGCGTCTCGGCGCCGCCGAGGAAGCGCTGGAGGTCGGCCGGCTCGCGCACGGTGGCGGAGAGGCCGACCGCGCTGACCTGCGGCGCCAGGCTGCGTAGCCGCGCCAGATCGAGCGACAGCAGGTCGCCCCGCTTCGAGGTGACGAGCGCGTGCAACTCGTCCAGCACGATGCGGCGCAGGTTCGCGAAGAATGGCGCGGCGTCGCGATGCGAGACCAGCAAGGCGAGCTGTTCCGGCGTCGTCAGCAGGATGTCGGGCGGACGCTGGATCTGGCGCGTGCGCTTGGCCGCCGAGGTGTCGCCGGTGCGCGTCTCGACCGTGACCGGCAGCGCCATCTCGCGGATCGGCGCTTCCAGGTTTCGCGCAATGTCGACGGCGAGCGCCTTCAGCGGCGAGATGTAGAGCGTGTGCAGCCCCTCGCGCTGGCCGCCGCGCTCCGTCAATTCGACGAGTGAGGGCAGGAAGCCTGCAAGCGTCTTGCCGGCGCCGGTGGGGGCGACCAGCAAGGTCGAGCGCCCGGCGCGGGCCTCTTCCAGCAGGGCGAGCTGATGCGGCCGCGCATGCCAGCCGCGGCTCGCGAACCAGGCCTCGAAGACGGGCGGGAGGGAGGAGGGCGCGACCATGCACTCCAGAGATAGGGCGCGGCGCAGGAGAACGAAAGGGGAATGGTGTGGCCGCCATTCTGGGGCAGCGCGCCGCGACGCTGAGAGAAGCCCCGGCCGCGTGGGGCTCAAGAGGCTTCGTGTCGTGGACGTTCGGCTTGCGACACAGCGCAGGCCTTGGCGAACGTGTTTGAATCCCGGAAGCACAAGATCGAGCGCGGTCTGCGGATGTCGGTGTCGTGCCGTCGCGGTTGCCATCCGAACCACGAAAAACTAGATCGCTTTTCGAGCGAGGCCACGACCTCCCCCAACCTGGGCAATTCGTCGGGACGACCCGACAGTTCAAAAGGGGGCGCGCTATGGCGTGGATCTACCTTGTCGTCGCCGGCATTCTCGAAATCATCTGGGCCTACACGATGAAGCAGTCGGAAGGCTTCTCGCGCCTGACGCCTAGCATCATCACGATCGTCACCATGATCGGCAGCTTCGCCTTGCTGTCCTTCGCCATGCGGACGCTGCCTCTCGGTACAGCCTACACGATCTGGACCGGCATCGGTGCCATCGGTGCGTTCGTCGTCGGCGTCGTCGTGCTGGGCGAGGCCTTCACGCCGATGCGCGTTGCCGCGGCGACGCTGATCGTCTCGGGCCTGGTCATGATGAAGATGTCGACGAGCGCCTAATCGTATTGCCACCCTCGCCAGGCATCTGATAGAGGCGGCCTCGCTACGGGACGACCCGCAGCCTTCGCACCATAGGGGACGGCCCCACGTCGCGTTTCACCTCGCGGCGTCCCGTAACCTAGATACTTGCGGAGGCGTCGCCGTGGCGAACCCCAGCGATCAATTCATCATCAAGCCCATTGTCCCGATCCATGTCGGCGGCATCGACCTTAGCCTCACGAACTCAGCGCTGCTGATGGTCCTTGCCACGACGCTGATCGGCGGCGGGATGATCCTTGCGACGCGCCAGCGGGCTATCGTTCCCGGCAGGGCGCAGGCGCTCGTCGAGATGCTCTATGAATTCGTCGCGAAGACGGTGACGGATTCCACCGGTCGGGAGGGGATGCGCTTCTTCCCGCTCGTCTTCTCGCTGTTCGCGTTCGTGCTGGTGTTGAACCTGTTCGGCATGATCCCGGGCTCCTTCACGGTCACCAGCCACATCATCGTCACCTTCGCCCTGGCGATGGTCGTCATGGGAACCGTCGTGGTCTACGGCTTCATCCGCCATGGCGTTGGCTTCCTGAAATTGTTCATGCCGTCGGACGTGCCGAAGTGGCTGCTGCCCTTCATCATGCTGATCGAGGTGGTGTCGTTCTTCTCGCGGCCGATCAGCCTCAGCCTTCGCCTGTTCGCCAACCTGCTAGGTGGCCATATCGCCCTCAAGGTCTTCGGCAGCTTTGTCGTCGCCTTGACCACCGCTGGGGTCGGCTACTCGCTCCTGGCCCCTTTGCCGCTCGCCATGACGGTTGCGTTAACCGCTTTCGAGTTCATGGTCGCCGTGCTTCAGGCCTACGTATTCACGGTGTTGACCTGCATCTACCTGAACGACGCACTGCATCCGGGGCATTAGTCGTGCCGTCGGCTATCCACATGTAAGCCGAACGACCTTCAACGCCGTTCCGCCACCACGAGCAGGCCCGGTACGGCGATGCCGCGATCCTGCCGTGTGCTGGCAGGCTCGAGAGCGAGGATGCGGAAGCCGGTTTTTTCCAGCTTGCTCCGCAACCAGTCCTCCGCATGCGCGAACCGCCGATCCTCCCCGACCACAACACCCTCGCCCCCATGGCTTTGCACCGTGAAGGCGAAGAGCCCGCCGCGCTTGAGGACGCGCGCGCTCTGGGCGAAGGCCGGGCCGAGTTCGCCGAGATAGACGAAGACGTCGGCCGCGACGACGAGGTCGGCGAAGGCATCGGGCCGGCTGGTCAGGAAGGCCGTGAGCCCGGCGACGGCGAGCTTGTCGTAGAGCGGCTGTCCGTCCGCGCTCAGCTTCGCCCGCGCACGCTCGATCATGCGGGGCGAGACATCGCAACCGGCGAGGAAGCCCGCCTCGTCGCGGATCGCCTCGCCCATCAGCCCGGTGCCGCAGCCGAGATCGAGCACCGTGTCGAACCGGAAGGGTCGTCCGGCGTTGTCGCAGATGCGGGCCAGCGCGGCCTTCAAAAGGGTGGGGGCGTTGTAGTGCAGGGCCTGCGTCAGATGGCTGTCGAAGCGTTCGGCATAGCTGTCGAAGAGCGTGCCGGAGAAGTTCTCGGAGGTGGCGTCCTCGGCCGACATCGCGCCGATGCGGGCAAGGTCGAGGCGCGCGCCGAAATGATCGTTGGGATCGAGCTGGAGGCATTGCCGCCAGGCGGTCGCGGCCTCCTCCTTGTGGCCGAGCGCCTCTTGCGCCAGCCCGTAGAGATGCCAGGCGGCGGTGAAGTGGTAGGCCTGCGCCAGAGTCTGGTCGAGGATCTCGACGCAAGCCGCAGCGTCGCCTTCTTTGAACGCCGCTTCCGCCCAGGCATAGCGACGGTCGAGTGTCGGATCGCCGGAACTGGCGGAATGCGCGGTCGTGCCCTTTTCGATCATGCCTGCGGGTCTATCTGAGGAGTATGACACTGGCCAGACCGCGCCCGGCTCAGATGATGCGACCGTCCGATCTGTTGATCCCGACGCCGGCTGGCCTCTGGTGCCCGCCGGCCGACATCTACATCGATCCAGTCCAGCCGGTGGCGCGGGCGCTGATCACGCATGGCCATTCCGACCATGCCCGCGCCGGCCATGGCGCCGTGCTGGCGACGCGCGCGACGCTGGCCATCATGGCGTTGCGCTATGGCGAGGGCTTCACCGGCCAGCGACAGGAGGCGGTTCCGGGCGAGGCGATCCGGATCGGCGATGTCGACTTCAGCTTCGTCCCGGCCGGGCATGTCCTCGGCTCGGCCCAGATCGTGGTCGAGACGGCCGGGCTGCGCATCGTCGTTTCCGGAGATTACAAGCGTGAGCGCGACCCGACCTGCGCCGGTTTCGAGCCCGTCCGCTGCGATATCTTCATCACCGAGGCGACCTTCGGGCTGCCGGTCTTCCGGCACCCCCCGGCCCATTCGGAAGTCGGCAAGCTCTTGGAATCGGTCCGCGTCTTTCCGGAGCGGACGCATATCGTCGGTGCCTATTCGCTCGGGAAGGCGCAGCGCGTGATGGCCCTGATCCGTGAGGCCGGCTACGAGCGCCCGCTCTACATTCATGGCGCGATGGAGAAGCTGACGGAGTTCTACCTCTCGGAAGGGGCGGTGCTCGGCGATGTCCGCAAGGTCGCGACCGTCGATCGCAAGGCTGTGGGTCGCAAGACATTTGGCGGCGAGATCGTGATCTGCCCGCCGAGTGCGATCCAGGATCTGTGGGCACGCAAATTCCCCGATCCGGTGACCAGCTTCGCCTCGGGTTGGATGCGCATCCGGGCCCGCGCCCGGCAGAAGGGCGTGGAACTGCCCTTGATCATCTCCGACCATGCCGATTGGGACGATCTACAGGCGACCATCCGCGAGACAGGCGCCGGCGAAATCTGGGTCACCCATGGCGAGGCCGAGGCGCTCGTCCACTGGTGCGGCACGGTCGGGCTGAAGGCGAAGCCGCTGCATCTCGTCGGCTATGGCGACGAGGGCGAGGCGGATGCAGCCGGGGAGGGCGACGATGCGGCCGCGGTCTGAAGGTGCGTTAATTCGACTGAGCCATGACCGGACGCCCCGGCGTGGTCAGCGAGACGAGGCCGGCTGCCATGTCGCGGGCGAGGCAGTCATAGCCGGCATCGCTCATATGAAAGCTGTCGGCGGCGAGCGCGGCGGTGAAGGCCTGCGCATCGGCGCCGTGCCATTCTCGCATCGTGTCGTAGCGCGTGAAAACCGGCACGCTCTGCCCCTTCGCCACCTCGCCGATCGCATCGACATAAGTGCGGTAGCGCGCGGGTTCGCGGATGCCGGGGAAGAATTGCGGATCGAGCAGGGCGAGGCTCGGGCCAGCCTGGCGCACCGTGGCGATGCCGTCCGCCACCATCGCCTTGAAGGCTGTGAGATCGCCGCCATTGACGGCATCATTGGTTCCGACCTGCCAGATCACCAGGTCGTAGCGTCGCTCCGCCAGTGCCCGCTTCAGCCGGGTCAGCGTCTGCGGAGCGATCTCGCCGCCGATGCCGGCATTCGCGACGTTGACCTGAACGCGCGGCCAGGCGCGCGCCAGCAGGTTTTGCAGCCGCGCCGGATAGCTCCTGTCCTTGGTCGAGGCACCGACGCCTTCCGTCGAGGAAGATCCGATCGCGAGAATGTCGATCTTGCCGCCGGCGGCGATCCGGGGCGCAAGCGCGGCGAGCCGCTCGGTCACCTGAACGATGGGCGTCTCGCGGCAGATGAAGGGGCCGGCCTGTGCCGCTCCCGCCAGTGTCGCCGCTACGATGAGGTTCAAGGCCAGGATCCGCATCGCAGAGCGCATCGGCAGTTGTTCTCCCGTCAGATTTCCATCTCTGGCAATCCGTTCATGAACGGAAACTGAATGATGCGACGCAACAGGGTGATACCTTCGGCGAAGAGCCGCTGCTGTGAGTGGGGGCGGCCATGAACCGCTTCGCCTGGCTGCTCGACCGCCTGGCCTATGAGCCGCGCCGCAATGCGAAGCTGGCGCTGATTGCGGACTATCTGCGCACCACGCCCGACCCCGATCGCGGCCTCGCGCTGGCGGCGATGACAGGCGGGCTGGTCTTCCCGAACGCCAAGTCCGGATTGATCCGCGCGCTGATCGCCGAGCGCACCGACCCGGTGCTGTTTGCGCTGTCCTACGACTATGTCGGCGATCTCTCGGAGACGGTCGCGCTGATGTGGCCGGGCAAGCATGGCGCCAACGACGTTCCGCATCTGCCCGACGTCGTCTCCGGCCTGCGCAACGCCGGCAAGACCGACCTGCCGCGCCTCGTCTCCTCCTGGCTCGACGCGCTCGATGAGACCGGACGCTGGGCGTTGCTCAAGCTCATCACCGGCAGCCTGCGCATCGGCGTCTCGGCGCGGCTCGCCAAGACGGCGGCCGCCAGTCTCGGGGGTGTCGCGCCCGACGAGGTCGAGCAGGTCTGGCACGGGCTGGAACCGCCCTATCGGGCACTCTTCGCCTGGCTTGAAGGGCGCGGGCCTCGGCCTGAGGCGACTGACCCGGCCCCGTTCCGGCCAGTGATGCTCTCGCATGCGATCGAGGACGGCGACTTCGACAAGATGGAACCGGCCGAGTTCCAGGCGGAATGGAAATGGGACGGCATTCGCGTCCAGGCGGCCAGTGGCACGCGGCCGGATGGCTCGCGTGTCACCCGGCTGTTCTCGCGGACCGGCGAGGACATCGCCGCCTCCTTTCCCGATGTCGTGGAGGCGCTGACGCAGGACGGAGCGATCGACGGCGAACTGCTCGTGCGACGCGAGGAGACCGTGCAGAGCTTCAACACGTTGCAGCAGCGGCTCAACCGCAAGAGCGTGACCGCGAAGATGCTGGTGGAGTATCCCGCCCATATCCGCGCCTATGATCTCTTGGTCGATGGCGAGGAGGATCTGCGCGAATTGCCGCTCTTGGAACGCCGACAGCGGCTGGAGGCCTTCGTCGCGAGGCTGGCGAGCCCGATTGTCGATCTCTCCCCGCCGATCGCGTTCTCGACCTGGGAGGAGCTCGCCGCTGCCCGGGCCGACCCTGCCGCGGCCGGGGCGGGAGCGGACGCCGAGGCGGTTGAGGGCTGCATGATCAAGCGGCTCGGATCGCCCTATCTGCCGGGACGGCCCAAGGGCCACTGGTGGAAATGGAAGCGCGAGGCCAGGCTCGTCGATTGCGTGCTGATGTATGCCCAGCGCGGCCACGGTAAGCGCTCCTCCTTCTATTCGGACTTCACTTTCGGCGTCTGGCGCGCGGGCGAGAACGGCGGCGATGAGCTTGTGCCGGTCGGAAAGGCCTATTTCGGCTTTACCGACGAGGAACTGCTCGAGCTCGACCGTTATGTCCGCAAGCACACGCTGAATCGCTTCGGGCCGGTGCGCGAGGTGACGCACAATGCCGAAAGCGGGCTCGTCTTCGAGGTCGCCTTCGAAGGGCTGCAGCGCTCGACACGGCATAAATCCGGGCTCGCCATGCGCTTCCCGAGGATCAGCCGCATCCGCTGGGACAAGCCTCCGCACGAGGCCGACCGGATCGAGGCACTGGAAGCGCTGCTGCCCGTATCGGGCTGAAAGGCTCGGTCTGGTCGTTCGTCTGAATTGCTCCCGGGCGCCGGATGGTTCACAGCCTTCAAGGCTGGCCGCGCCGCTTCATGGTCGGCATGCTTGAGATCATGGTCCTGCTTGAGGCAGGATGCAGGCAGACATTGAGGATGGTTCCAATGAAACGGCAACCTTCGACGCGGATCGTGATCGCGGACGATCATCCGCTCTTCCGGGGCGCATTGCGGCAGGCCGTCTCGACGGCGATCGAAGGGGCCGATGTCAGCGAAGTCGGCTCGCTCGAGGCGCTGACGGAGGCGCTCGACAGCGGTGGTGATGCCGATCTCGTCCTGCTCGACCTGACCATGCCCGGCGTGCAGGGCTTCTCAGGCCTGCTCTTCCTGCGCGCCGATCATCCCGAAGTGCCGGTCATCGTGGTCTCGGCCAATGACGATCCGACCGTCATCCGGCGCTGCATCGAGTTCGGCGCGCTCGGCTTCCTCCCCAAGACGGCCGATGTCGAGCAGATGGGCGAGGCGATCCGCGCCGTGCTGGAGGGCAGCGTCTGGACGCCGCCCGGCATCGATCTCACCGCTCCGGTCGATGCCGAGACGGCGACCATGGTCCGCAATCTCTCGACGTTGACGCCGCAGCAGGTGCGTGTGCTGATGATGCTGTCGGAAGGCCTTTTGAACAAGCAGATCGCCTATGAGCTCGGGGTCTCGGAGGCGACCGTCAAGGCCCATGTCTCGGCGATCCTGACCAAGCTCGATGTCGACAGCCGGACGCAGGCCGTGATCGCGGCCGCCAAGATCGCCGGTACGGCCTGGGCGACCACCGGGGCCTCCGCCACGTTGTGAGGCCGAAGACCTGTCGGTTGACAGGCCATTCAGCCCCGGTTCAATCAGCCGGGGCGCTGATGAATGCGTATCGGGGATAGATCGGCCATGGCCAACGGCAATATCGAACGCTTTCTAGGCGGCTCTCCGCTCGCTGTCTTGGTGCGCCTGCTCTTCATCTCGCTGCTGGTCGGCGCAGCCATGGCCTTTCTCGGCCTGTCGCCGCGCGCGCTCTACGAGACGGCGGCGCGCTTCGTGCGCTCGATTGGTGATCTCGGCTTCGGTGCGGTGCGCGAGGTCGGCCAATGGGTGATCGCCGGCGCGTTGCTCGTGGTGCCGCTCTGGCTCCTGTCGCGGCTCTTCGCGGCGCGGCGCTGACCTATATCGCTTCGCCACGCGCGATCGCGGCTGCATCGCGACCGACGAGCGCTCCGAGCCTCGGAAGCCCCGCCTTGCGCGCTTCGGTTGCGAGCCCCGCCTTGACGGTCTTCACCAGCCCCGGCCCGTGGAACACCATCGCCGAATAGAACTGCACGAGATCGGCGCCGGCCCGGATCTTGGCGAAGGCCGTCGCCGCCGAATCGATGCCGCCCACGCCGACCAGCG
>JAESFK010000247.1_pt1 | contig 34885 bp, 40 predicted proteins | sample 9269391 | NCBI WGS metagenome assembly JAESFK01 (sample SAMN14506231, study PRJNA617097) | algae metagenome | isolation source: Drouetiella hepatica UHER 2000/2452 and co-occurring heterotrophs from... | place: Slovakia: Slovak Paradise National Park, Hrabusice, Kosice Region | collected 2000-01-01
CTCGACACGATGCACAAGGACCTGTACCGCGCCCGCGCTGCGGCCCTATCGATGATCCCGACCTCGACCGGCGCCGCCAAGGCCGTCGGCCTCGTGCTGCCGCACCTCAAGGGCAAGCTCGACGGCACCTCGATCCGAGTTCCGACCCCGAACGTGTCGGTCGTCGACTTCAAGTTCGTCGCCAAGCGCGACACGACGGTTGCCGAAATCAACGGTGCCATCAAGGCTGCTTCCGACGGCGCGCTCAAGGGCATCCTTGGCTACACCGACGAGCCGCTGGTTTCGCGCGACTTCAACCATGACAGCCATTCCTCGATCTTCGCCAACGACCAGACCAAGGTTCTGGAAGGCAAGTTCGTGCGTATTCTCTCCTGGTACGACAATGAATGGGGCTTCTCCAACCGCATGGCCGACACGGCCGTTGCAATGGCCAAGCTAATCTAGAACATGATGGCCCCCCTCCCCCTTGTGGGGAGGGTTGGGGAGGGGACTTTCCTTGAAGGAAGAACCCCTCCCGACCCTTCGGGCCACCCTCCCAACCAAGGGGAGGGATATTCGAGACTGCCGCACGCTCTCAAACATTGATCGAGCCTTGGTGCGACACATAAACATCAGCGGAGACCGATCATGACTTTCAAGACCCTCGACGACCTCACAGATATCGCCGGCAAGCGCGTACTGGTGCGCGTCGATCTCAACGTGCCGGTCAAGGACGGCCAGGTAACGGACGCTACCCGCATCGAACGCGTCGTGCCGACCATCCGCGAACTCTCGGAAAAGGGCGCCAAGGTTATCCTGCTCGCCCATTTCGGCCGCCCCAAGGGCGAACCGGTCGCCGACATGTCGCTGTCGCTGATCGCCCCTGCCGTCGAAGACATCCTCGACCAGCGCGTCCATTTCGCTGCCGCTTGCATCGGCGAGAAGGCTGCTGCGGCAATTGCCGGCATGAACGACGGTGATGTGCTGCTGCTTGAAAACACCCGCTTCCACAAGGGCGAGGAAAAGAACGACGCCGAATTTACCGAAGCGCTGGCCGCCAACGGCGACATTTATGTCAACGACGCTTTCTCCGCCGCGCACCGCGCCCATTCCTCGACCGAAGGCCTCGCCCGCCTGCTGCCTGCCTATGCCGGCCGCACCATGCAGGCCGAACTTGAAGCGCTGGAAAAGGGCCTCGGCAATCCGAAGCGCCCGGTCGTCGCCATTGTCGGCGGCGCCAAGGTTTCCACCAAGATCGACCTGTTGATGAACCTGGTGAAGAAGGTCGATGCCCTCGTCATCGGCGGCGGCATGGCCAATACCTTCATCGCCGCCCGCGGCACCAATGTCGGCAAGTCGCTCTGCGAACATGACCTTGCAGAGACCGCCAAACAGATCATGATCGAGGCCGCGACGGCCGGTTGCGCCATCGTTCTGCCGGTCGATGGCATCGTTGCCCGCGAGTTCAAGGCTGGCGCCGACAATGAAGTGGTCGATATCGAAGCGATTCCGGCCGATGCCATGGTGCTCGATGTCGGCCCGAAGTCGATTGCCGCCGTCAACGACTGGGTGAGCAAGGCCGAAACGCTGGTCTGGAACGGTCCGCTCGGCGCGTTTGAAATCGCGCCGTTCGACAAGGCCACCGTTGCGGTTGCCAAGCATGCGGCTGCCCGCACCAAGAGCGGCGAACTCGTCTCCGTCGCCGGCGGCGGCGATACGGTTTCGGCGATGAACCATGCCGGCGTTGCCGAAGACCTGACCTACGTCTCCACCGCAGGCGGCGCCTTCCTGGAATGGATGGAAGGCAAGCCGCTGCCGGGCGTCGATATCCTGCATCAACAGAAATAAGCACAAGCGCTTGAACAAACGCCAAACCGCTTTTCAGCCCCGGCCTCGTGCCGGGGTTTTCGTTGCAGCGCACGCGAATTCGACTGCGCCGCAAAATAATCCCAATCTTTCAAACGATTAAATTTATTTTAATCGTTTTAAACAATTTAACTTCCATTTTCGTTGCCGTATTCTTCTGCTATCCGCGATCCATCAGGACAATCAGGAGAACGCATATGAGCGAAAGACTGGAAGACATTGCAGCCGCCATGGTCGCCACCGGAAAGGGTCTGCTGGCGGCCGACGAATCCACCGCGACGATCGGCAAGCGCTTCGAGACGATCAGCCTGACGTCGACGGAAACCTCGCGCCGCGATTACCGCGAGATGCTGTTTCGCGCCGACGAGGCGATGAAGGCCTATATTTCCGGCGTCATCCTCTATGAGGAAACTCTCTTCCAGAAGGCAGCCGACGGCACCCCGCTCGTCGATGTCATCCGCGCCGCCGGTGCCGTTCCCGGCATCAAGGTCGATACCGGTGCCAAGCCGATGGCGAAATTCCCGGGCGAGACGATCACCGAAGGCCTCGATGGCCTCGCTGCCCGCCTGAAGACCTATTATGACGCCGGTGCCCGCTTTGCCAAATGGCGCGGCGTGATCTCGGTCTCCGACGTTCTGCCGAGCTTCGGCGCCATCAAGGCCAATGCGCAGGCACTCGCCCGCTATGCCGCCCTCTGCCAGGAAGCCGGCATCGTGCCGATCGTCGAGCCGGAAGTGCTGATGGACGGTGCTCCGGGCACCCACTCGATCGAACGCTCGGAAGAGGTCACCGAGGAAACACTGCGCATCGTGTTCGAGGAACTGACCGACGCCCGCGTCAGCCTGGAAGGCATGATCCTGAAGCCGAGCATGGTCATCGACGGCAAGAAGGCCCGCAAAGCCTCGGTTGACGAAGTCGCCGAACGCACCGTCAAGGTTCTGAAGCGCACCGTTCCGTCAGCGGTTCCGGGCATCGCCTTCCTCTCCGGTGGCCAGTCCACTGAAGAGGCGACAGCGCATCTCTCCGCCATGAAGGCCGGCTACGACCTGCCCTGGGGCATGACCTTCTCCTATGGCCGCGCGTTGCAGACCGAGGCGCTCAATGCCTGGACCGGCAAGCCCGAAAACGTCGCCGCCGGCCAGCGTGCGTTCAGCCACCGCGCCGAAATGTGCAGCCTTGCCGCCAAGGGCGGATGGAAGAAAGAACTCGAAAAAGCCGCGTAACGTTACAGTTACGGAGGGGAGGAAGCCCGGCTCGCGCAAGCGGCCGGGCTTTTCTATGGTGCAAAACCCATGATGCTCCTTTGATTGTCCCGGTGACAAAAACCTTGTTCGCATGATGCCCGGCGCGCGATATCCCTGTCACGCGGATCAGCCAAGCGAACGGAAAACCATCATGAACAGCGTTGCCTATGTCACCGTCGATGTCTTCACCAGCCAGCGGTTCTCCGGCAACCAGCTTGCGGTGATCCCCGATGCGCGTGGCCTCACTGACGCCCAGATGCAGAACATCGCCGCCGAATTCCGCTATTCCGAAGTCACCTTCGTCCTGCCACCGGAAGATCCCGCCAACACCGCACATGTCCGGATCTTCACACCGACCATGGAAATCCCGTTTGCCGGTCATCCCAATGTCGGTACGGCCTTCGTTCTCGGCAATCAGCCCTGCATTTTCGGCAGGCCAGCCGGCGACGTGCTCCGGTTCGAGGAAAAAGCAGGGATCGTCGAGGCGGCATTGACGCGCGATGCCGATGGGCAAGTGATTGGCGCGGGCATTTTCGCTCCACAGCCGCTGTCGCTGGGGCCACAGATCGACAGCGAAACCATCGCCCATTGCGCTTCGATCGAGGCACGGGCGATATCTCTCACGACCCACGCGCCTGTCATCGCCTCCGTCGGACTGCCCTTCGCGATTGCCGAACTGGCCGATCTCGAGACGCTTGGTAAAGCCTGCCCTAACACCGCCGCCTTTGCGGAAGCCGGCAGACGTTACTCTGCGGAAGACGATCAGTTTGCCCTGTTCCTCTATGTGCGCCAGCCGGAAAACCCGTGGCATCTGCGCGCCCGTATGTTTGCGCCGCTCGACAACGTCATCGAAGACCCGGCGACCGGCAGCGCCTCCGGTGCGCTGGGCGCAGTGTTGACCTCGCTCTTGCCGGAAACGGACGCAGTTGTCGAGATTACCATTGAACAAGGTGTCGAGATGGGCCGCAAAAGCGTGATCGGCGTAACTGCACGGAAATCGAACGGGCAGGTTCAGAGCGTCCGGATTGCTGGACAATGCGCCGCAGTCATGAGCGGCTCTATCCTTCTCTAAGGCCGGATCAGCACCGTTACCATCATCACTGCGATGGCAAAGACAGCGATCTTCCAGAAATCGCGGCGATGGCGCAGCCCCGGCAGGTCGAGCGGCCTCAAGATCTGGATCAACATGGCCAAAAGCAGGATGACCGTTAACGCTTTCGACATTGTTTTCTCATTTGTTGAAAAGAGCTTAGCGGCGTTTCCGGCCCGTCACACGCGCGTCACTTTTGCGCGCGATCTGGGTTAGAGCGTCTTTTGCATTCTCACTCAATGAAAAATTCCGGCTGGCAATTGCGCAGGCATGGCCCTACCTTTTGTCGCAGCCCGGAACCAGCGGATTTCACATGCGAAAAAACCTTCTTCCCGTCGCCGCACTCCTGCTTGGAACGCTGTTTCTGTTCCTCGGAAACGGCCTGCACAGCCTGCTTTTGCCCGTGCGCGGCACGACGGAAGGATACTCGACGACACTGCTCGGTCTGCTCGGCACCTCCTGGGCCAGCGGTTTCGTGCTCGGCTGCCTGCTCGCCCCGACGATCGTCAAACGCGCCGGCCATGTGCGCGCCTTCAGCGGCTTTGCGGCCCTGCTCGCCATCATCGCATTGTTGACCGGCCTGCTGGTCGATCCGATCTGGTGGGTGGTGCTACGCGCCTTCACCGGATTTTCCACTGCCGGCACATCGATGATCATCGAAAGCTGGCTGAACGAGCGCGCCACCAATGAAAGCCGGGGTGCGATCTTCTCGCTCTATATCGCCATCACCCTGATGGGTGTGGTCGGCGGCCAGTTGATGATCCCCTTCGGCGATACCGCAACGACGACATTCTTCATGATCTGCGGCATCGTCTATTGCCTTGCGATGCTGCCGACGCTGCTTTCCACCGCCGCCTCGCCGCAACCGCTGAAGCAGGTGAGCCTCGACCTGCGCGGCCTCTACCGCAATTCGCCGATCTCGTTTCTCGGCATCCTGCTGGTCGGCATCGCCAATGGTGCATATGGCACGCTCGGCGCCGTCTTCGGCCGCCAGGTCGGGCTGACGGACAGCGATGTCGCGCTGATGATGAGTACGACGATTTTTGCCGGCGCGGTGATGCAATTTCCCGCCGGCCGGCTGTCGGACAGGATCGACCGCCGCTATGTGCTGGCAGCCCTTGCCGCCGTCGCTGCTGTCGCGGGCACGCTGATCTTCCTGATCGAACCGACCCATGTGATCATGCTGATCACCCTCGTCGGCATCTATGGCGCCACCGCCAACGCGCTGTATCCCATCGCCGTTTCGCACGCCAACGACTTTGCGACACCCGAGGATTTCGTCAAGATTTCCGGCGGACTGCTTTTGCTCTACGGCATTGGCACAATCATCGGCCCGACCATCGGCGGCCCGATCATGACCGTGACCGGCCCTTACGGCCTGTTCATGATCACAGCCTGCGCCCATGTGCTGATTACGGTCTACGCGATCTTCCGCAGCCGCATGCGCGCCGCCGTGCCGGCATCTGAGCGCGATGCCTACTCGACGATCAACCCTGGCACGCTGACGACGCCCGAGAGCCTGCAACTGTCGCCACGGGCAGCCCCGTTCGAGGAAGAGCCGAATGACGCAGAACCGGAGAGGAAGCCGCTATGAGCCTGTTTGATGATGACCGCCCGAAGAAACAGCTGGCCCATGAGATCGGCTGCGATCTGGCGTTGCTGTCGGCCGACGAGCTTTCCCTGCGGATCGACGTGCTGAAACAGGAGATCGCGCGGCTGGACGCCGAACGCGCGCGAAAGTCAGAAAGCAAATCGGCGGCGGAAAGCTTCTTTCGTTCATAGTTTTACATTTCGAAGGAACGTCATGGAGGACGGCCGTTAAAAACAGGGCAACATTTCGCCCCGATTCCGACCGCCGAAACACTTCATTAAGCATTATTAGGTATTACTAAGGCTATCCGGATCGCTCTGGACTCAGACATTCCCATTTGGCGAATGGTCTGATTTTTCTCCCTGTTTTACCTTGAGAGCCGCTTTTGCGGCTCTTTTTTTGTCTTTTTTTCCACAATTTGCAGAGAATTGTGGAGATTAACCCTTTCTTAAGAATAGGCTTGCGCGCAATGCGCTATGAGATCATGTTCAAACTATCAAAAGAACGGCAGGAAACTTTTTGTTAACCCATCCGTTACCTGACCAAGTCGATGCGTTTAACCAGGGAATCAAACCATGTCCGAACGGGGATTGAATACTGTGAGCTTCGCGGGGCACGCTGCGTCTTCGGCGCAGTTCAAGGTGCTGTACGCAGAAGGCATGGGCCTGGTTGAAGAAACGGCAAGCTATCTCGACGGTCCCGGCCGCACCGCATCCAAGGTGCTGCCGCGCATGGCATCCGTGCTTTATGCGGCTGAATCGATGCGCCTCACCACCCGCCTGATGCAGATGGCTTCCTGGCTTCTGCTGCAGCGCGCCGTTAACAATGGCGAGATGAACCGCGAACAGGTTCTGTCTGAAAAGAACAAGGTTCGCCTCGACAGCTTCAACGTCGACCGCACGGCCCCTGGCTGGAACGACCTGCCGGAAGGCTTTCGCGATCTGATCGACCGTTCGCTGCGCCTGCAGAACCGCGTTGCCCTGCTCGACCGCGAAATCTACCGTCCGCAGGAAGCGCAGAACTTTCTTCCGGACAACCAGAATGGCGTCAAGGCCCAGCTCAATCTGCTGCAGACCGCCTTCGGCACCAACTGATCCCTTGAGCATAACGCAAAAAAACGTCAAACCCGGCCACAGCCGGGTTTTCTGTTGTTTGGCCATCTCTCCAAAATGGTGTCAGCCCGCCCCGTTCAGACGACGGATCAATGTGCGGCCACGACGGATTGCCGTAAGCGCCGCCCCGATGGCAACGACCCAAAGCGCCACCATCAGCACCTGATTGTGACCTTCCCACAACGGTTCTGGAATAGAGATCGCCGCAGCTGCCGTGATGGCGGCCATGCGATGCTGCTTGGCCATCGGGCCTGAGAAGTCGCTTGGCTGTCCGGTGGCGCGGCCCAGCTCGCGGACATAGGCCGTGAAGACGGCAAAGGCACCCGCCGCCCAGCCGAGACCCGGCATGCCGATGCCGTAACCGATGCCGGCAAAGATCAGGAGATCGGCGACCCGGTCGGGAAACTCGTTCCAGAACGGCCCATCCGGCGCGCCCTTGCCACCCTCCACGGCCACCATGCCGTCGAACAGATTGCACAGCAGCCGGAGTTGGCAAAACAGCATCGCCAGGAGCAGGCAGACGATTCGCGCGCCACCCGTGCTCTGCCCCGCCAGCACGAATGCGCCACCGGCGAGCGCTGCCGCCGCCATGCTGCCTTGAGAGATCTGGTTCGGCGTGATCGCCCGCGCCGCCAGCCACCGGGCAATCGTGCCGGCCCACTGAGTGTTGCGGCTCGCCAAGGGCCGCCGGTCGCCTGTCTCCTTCATGATCTCCCACCTCTTCTTCCGGCAATCGAACAATTGTAGATCGACGCAGAGCTGGTGGACACCAGCTGCGGCACCGCGATAGGACTGGCTATTTCGGACGTGCTGATCAGCGCGTGCAGCCCGCCGCTACCCGCCCATCGCCGGAGCGTGGCCATCACGAGAGCGACCACCAGTAGCGCACGATGTGGAAGAAGATCGGCGCCGAGAAGACCACCGAATCCAGCCGGTCGATCAGCCCGCCGTGGCCCTCGATCAGATTGCCCCAGTCCTTGACGCCGCGATCGCGCTTGACCGCCGACATGACCAGCCCGCCGAAGAAGCCCATAAGGGTGATGATGAAGGCAAGGACACCCGCCTGGAACGGCGTAAACGGCGTGATCCACCACAGCGATGCGCCGATCAGCGTGGCGCTGATGATGCCACCGGCAAAGCCCTCGACCGTCTTCGACGGCGACAGGTTCGGGGCGATCTTGGTGCGTCCGAACAGCTTGCCCCAGACATATTGCAGCACATCGCTCAACTGCACGACGATCACCAGGAAGGCGATCAGAAGCACGTTGCGCCCCTCATAGCCGGGTATGGTCAGCGTCAGCAGCGCCGGCACATGCGAGGCGCAGAAGACGCAGATCATCAGCGCCCACTGCACTTCGGCGACGCGAATGAGGAACCGCTCGGTATCGCCCCTCAGCACGGAAATGATCGGCATCAGTAGGAAGGCATAGACGGGAATGAAGATGGCGAAGATGCCGTACTCTTCCGCCCAGAGCAGATAATACTGGATCGGCAGGATAATGAAGAACGCCGAGGCCAGCGCCCAGTGATCGGCGCGCCGGGTATTGATCAGGGTGACGAACTCGCGCAGGGCCGCAAAGGAGCAGAAAGCGAAGAGCACGAGGACACCCACCCGGCCGGCGATGAAGGCGATGCCGATCAGGACGACCATGACCCACCAGGCCTTGATGCGCGCATTGAGGTTGTCTATCGCGGCATTCGGCCCGTTGGCGGAAAAACGCCGCTGCAGCACGTAGCCAATCACCGAGGCAAAGATCAGCACGCCGAAAATGCCAAAAACCAGGGTCAGGAGGTCGGAACTTGCCGTATTCATTCGCCGCTTCCCGATGGTTTTGGAGCCAATGCCAGAAGAACGGCCTGCGTTCGCTCAAGAAAGGCGTCCTTGCTTTCGTTGGGCGCGATGCGCAGAGCGTCGCCGAAGGTGACGGTACAGATCAAAGGTATCGGCACGATCTCGCCTTTCGGCATGACGCGGTTGAGGTTGTTGATCCACACCGGCACCAGATCAACCTCCGGCCGCGCCGAGACCAGATGAAAAATCCCGCTTCTGAAGGGAAGCAGCCGCGCCTCCGTCTGGTTTCGTGTCCCCTCGGGAAAGAGGATCAGCGACGAACCGTCATCGATCGCAGCCATCATCAGCGCGATCGGATCCTGCGTCCTCTTCTCACGCTCACGCTCGATCAGTACCGCGTTGAAAACATCGCGGCCGATGAACGTGCTGACCTTCGATTTCAGCCAGTATTCGGCACCGGCCACCGGCCGCGCCAATTTCCGAAGTCTCGGCGGCAGCACCGCCCAGACCAGCACGAAGTCGCCATGGCTGGAGTGATTGGCAAAATAGATACAAGGGCGCGACGGCAGCCCATGCTCCGGCCAGATGGCGCGAACAGCGGTGATCGCGCGGGCAAACAGAACGAAGGCCGCCGCTGCGAACTCCGCAATCATGATCTTCATACCGCTCCCATCCCCGCCAACTCAGTGACGCCAATGAAAACTCTAGCGTTGGTTGCGCCGTCAGGGAAGCGGGCATTTCATCGTTATGAAGGCGGCATCCTGTCGAATTTCGGCAGATCCGGATCGAGGTGATCCCAGGCATGACCGCGCACATGGTAAGTTACCGCTTGCGGTTTATACCGGCTGGGATCGTCAAGGCTCGCGGCATGGACCGTGAAGAAATCCGGCATTGCCGCGAAGGTCAGATAGACCGGCGCGCCACAGGTGGGGCAAAAGGCGTGTCTCTTGATCCCGCCGCTATCGCCAGCGACATCCCACTCTCTCGCCTCCCCTTCAAGCTTCACATCCTTCCGGCCGGCGAATGTCAGGTAAGAGCCATGCCCGGTCCCGCTCCTGTGCTGACAGTCCCGGCACTGGCACTCGTTCATGAAAATCGGTTCTGCGGAGATTTCATAACGGATCGCGCCGCAGGCACATCCACCCTTGAAAGCCATGCTCATTTTTCTTCTCCTCAAGATGCAGTTGAAAGAAAATATTGCCCGCGCACGGGTGCGCCTGCGACGCCCACAGGCGGACCGCAAAGCATCGATCGGCAACAGTGTATGGATCATACGAATGGAGCCCAACCTCCTCTAGGGAGGCCTCGATTCACACACGTGGACGCACTTTCAGCAGGCAGACCTGCCTTTGGTATCGTCAATGCAGGGACTTGGTCCCCTCCTGTTCGGCCACAACCGCGTCCAGGTTTCGGACAACCTTTTTCCAGCCATTGCTCATGTTCTGATAGGCAACGTCATTCTTCGGCAGCACGAAGCCGGAATGGACAAGCCGGACGCGCGTACCGTTTTCGGCCTTGGTGAGCACCCAGGTCACGACGGTATCGAGCGGCGAGCCATAGCCGGCATTGCTCGCATGCCCGCCTTTCCAGGCATAGGCCAGGCGTTGATTGGGAACCACTTGCAGAACCTGGCAACGGATGACCCCATCCCATTCCCCCGCCGGTGTCGTCCTGAAGGTAAAATGCGTGCCCTCGGCCGCCTCAAATCCCGTCGGCGCCATCATCCAACGGGCAATCAGATCGCCCGATGTCAACGCCTTCCAGATCGTCTCGGGCGCATGCGGAAACACCTCGTCCACCACGATATCCTGCGTATCGGCCTTCGATGTAGCCTCATTCATGGATCGATCTCCTTGAGCAGGGTTCTCAAATTGGCAAAGCGGTCGCGCCAGAAGGCACCATAATGCCCCATCCAGTCGGCCAGCGGCCCGAGACCTTCCGGTCTGGCCCGATAATAGACATTGCGCCCCTCCGGCCGCTCGACGACCAGACCCGCCTGCTTCAGCGACTTCAGGTGCTGCGAGATGGCACCCTGCGTCACGCCGCTGCCGCGCGTCAGCTCGACCACGGATATTTCGTCAGAGCCGGCGACGCGCTCGAAAACGGCGCGCCGGGTCGGGTCGGCAAGCGTTCGCAGGACAGTGGTAATATCGGCAGCTTCGATCATGGCAATTCAAATAGCCAATACTAATTGATTAGTCAATACTATTGTTTTTGATTTCAGCTGTGGCGGACGAGAAAACTGCCGGCCAATAGCAAACGCAAAAAAGCCCGGGCGAACCGGGCTTTCTCGAAATCATCTTCCAGCAGGAAAAGCTTAGAGGCCGAGGCCTTCGAAACGCTTCTTGAACTTGGAAACGCGGCCGCCGCGGTCCAGCATCTGCTGGTTGCCGCCGGTCCATGCCGGATGCGACTTCGGGTCGATTTCGAGGTTCATGGTCTGGCCTTCCGTACCCCAAGTCGAGCGGGTTTCGTAGGACGTGCCGTCTGTCATGACGACTTTGATCATGTGGTAAGCGGGATGGATATCAGCCTTCATAACAATCTTCCTGCAAGTTCCAGGGTCCAATTGTCGCAAGCCATTTGCGGGCCATTGCGGCATGGGGACCGAACACGTAAATGAAGCCGCAGACCACTGAAGGGACCACGGCTTCCCAATTTGATGCCGTGCCTATACATGATGGTCATTAGGATAACAAGTACCGCCGGAGAAGACTCGTGCGAGTTTTGTAGGCTTCTTCCGGTATTGGAGGTCATGTGTCGAATGAGGTCGTTCAACCGGCGGGACGAAAGTCCGTCCGCCCGCTGGTCAAGCTGCTGCCGTATATCCAGCGCTATCGCAATCTCGTCATAGGAGCCGGCATTTCGCTGGTCGCCGCGGCCGTGACGACCTTGACGTTGCCGATGGCCGTGCGCCGGATGATCGACCACGGCTTCTCGAATTCCGATTCCGGCTTCATCAACACCTACTTCTCGATGCTGATGATCCTGGCGATCATTCTGGCCCTGGCGAGTGCCGCCCGCTATTATTTTGTCATTACGCTCGGCGAACGGATCGTCTCTGACCTGCGCCGCGATGTGTTCGACCATATCACCCGGCTTTCGCCGTCCTTCTTCGACGTCAACCAGTCCGGCGAGATCGTCTCGCGGCTGACTGCCGATACGACGCAGATCAAATCCGCGGTCGGCGCGACCGCGTCCGTGGCGCTGCGCAACATCATCCTGTGTCTCGGGGCGATCGGCATGATGGTCTACACCAGCCCGAAACTCTCGAGCCTGGTGATTGCCGCCATCCCCGTCATCGTCTTCCCACTGGTCGGCTTCGGCCGCTCGGTGCGGCGTCGGTCGCGTGAAGCGCAGGACACGCTGGCAACAGCCTCGGCCTATGCCGGCGAGGCCATTTCGGCCGCCCGCACCGTACAGGCTTTCAACGGCGAGGCCGTGGCTCAGGCCCGTTACGGCGGCGCCGTCGAGAGCGCCTACGAGGCAGCGCGATCCGCCATCAAGGCCCGTTCCATCCTCACAGCCTTTGCCATCACCATGATCTTCGGCAGTGTCGTCGCCGTGCTCTGGTTCGGCGCGCAGGATGTGCTCTCCGGGACACTGTCGGCCGGGACGCTCGGCCAGTTCCTGCTCTACTCGGTCTTTGCCGCAGGCAGCCTCGGCGCGCTCTCGGAAGTCTGGGGCGAACTGTCCCAGGCTGCGGGTGCTGCCGAGCGCCTCAGCGAACTGTTGGCAGAGCAGCCTGAGATCACCGCGCCGGCCGATCCGCTTGCGATGCCGGAGCCGGCGCAAGGTGCAGTCACCTTCGACGACGTGCACTTCGCCTATCCGTCGCGGCCGGGCTACAAAAGCGTCAAGGGCCTGAGCTTTGCCATCAAGCCGGGCGAGACGGTTGCCATCGTCGGCCCGTCCGGCGCCGGCAAGAGCACCGTCTTCTCCCTGCTTCTCAGGTTCTACGATCCGGTGAAGGGTGCAATCAGCGTCGATGGCGCCGATATCCGCGCCGTCGATCCGCAGGCGCTCCGCCGCCGCATCGCCATCGTGCCGCAGGACGTGACGATCTTTGCTGCCTCGATCCATGACAACATCGCCTTTGGCCTGCCAGCGGCATCGCGCGAGATGGTGCAGGCAGCAGCCGTCGCCGCCCAGGCCGATGAATTCATCGCCAAGCTCGACCGGGGTTACGACACGCAGGTCGGCGAACGCGGCATCACGCTGTCGGGCGGCCAGCGGCAACGCATCGCCATCGCGCGCGCAATCCTGAAGAATGCGCCGGTGCTTCTGCTCGACGAAGCAACATCGGCGCTCGACGCCGAAAGCGAGACATTGGTGCAGAAGGCGCTGGATGGCCTGATGCTCGAGCGCACGACGCTGGTCATCGCCCATCGCCTGGCAACCGTGCTGAAGGCCGACCGCATCCTGGTCATGGATCAGGGCCGGATCGTCGAGGAAGGCACGCACGCTTCCCTCGTCCGGCAAGGTGGCCTCTACGCCAAGCTCGCCCGGCTGCAGTTCGATTACGATGCTCCAGAAGCAACCAATGTCGTCACGCTTGGCTGACGCACTTAACGGTTAATCTCTTCCCCAAGGTTGCCCTGCGGGCCTTCAGCGCTATTGTTGCAGGCAGAAACGGTTTTGGCCGTTTTCCGGACAGGAACGTCTTTGGGAGGAGATTATAATGACTTTGTTGAAACGGCGCACTGCACTTGCGCTCGCGATGGTGGCAGCGTCGGCGCTCGCGCTTGGCACAGCAGTGCAGGCCCAGGAATTCCCCGATCGCCCCGTGACCTTGGTGGTGCCGTTTGCCGCCGGCGGTTCGACCGACGTCGTTGCCCGCATCATCGGGCAAAAAATGTCGGACGATCTCGGCCAGCAGGTCGTGGTTGAAAATGTCGCCGGCGCCGGCGGCAATCTCGGCGCCGACCGCGTGGCACGGGCCGAACCGGATGGCTACACCATCCTGATGGGAACGGTCGCGACGCATGCCCTCAATCCCTTGATCCTGAAAACCAAGCCCTATGATCCGGAAAAGGATTTTGCCCCCGTTTCGCTGCTGGTGCTGGTGCCCAACGTGCTGGTCGTCAACCCGGAACTGCCAGCCAAGAATGTCGCCGAACTGGTGGCATTGTTGAAGGCGGCCCCGGAACAATATTCTTACGCCTCCTCCGGCAACGGCACGCCGCTGCATCTTTCCGGCGAACTGTTCAAGAAAATGGCCGGCGTCAGCATGCAGCACGTACCCTACAAGGGATCCGGCCCGGCGCTGAACGACGTCATCGGCAATCAGGTGCCGATCATGTTCGACAACCTGCCCTCGTCCTCCGGCCACATCAAATCCGGCACCTTGCGGGCGCTTGCCGTGACGACAAAGGAACGCGCGCCGTCCTTCCCGGATGTGCCGACCATCGCCGAAACCATTCCGGGCTATGAGACCTATACCTGGAATGCGCTGTTCGCTCCGGCAGGCACCCCGAAAGAAGCCATCGATCGGTTGAATGCTTCGGCCAAGAAAGCCCTGGCGGATCCGGCAGTGGCTGACAAGATGAAGGAATTCAGCGCCACAATCGTCGCCTCGACGCCCGAAGAACTGGCCACCCACGTTACGGCGGAACTCGCCAAATGGGGTCCGGTCGTCAAGGACGCCAACGTCCAGCTGGATTGATTATGCGCCGCTCCCCGGTCAATCCGGGGAGCATTTTCCACGTCCCGATCAGACGCCGACATTGCGGCCAACAATGCGTCCCGAAAACAGGCAACCGCCGAGAAACGTGCCTTCCAGCGCGTTGTAGCCATGCATGCCACCGCCGCCGAAACCCGCGACTTCACCGGCCGCATAAAGCCCCGGAACCGGCTCGCCTGACAGTTCCAGCACCCGGCCATTCAGATCGGTCTGTAGACCACCCAGCGTTTTCCGGGTCAGGATATTCAGCCGCACGGCGATCAGCGGCCCGGCCTTCGGATCGAGCAACCGGTGCGGCTTGGCCGTGCGCATCAGCTTGTCGCCGAGATAATTGCGCGCGCCGCGAATGGCGGTGACCTGCGCATCCTTCGAGAACGGGTTTTCAATCTCCCGGTCGCGCGCCTCGATCTGTCCGCGCAAATGCTCCAGCGACAACCGCCCCTCGCCGCTCAAGGCATTCATCGCTTCGACCATATCATCCAGCCGGTCGCGCACGATGAAATCCTCGCCCTTGTCCATGAACGCCTGCACCGGCCCGGGCGGGCTCTTGCCGAGCCTTTTCAGCAGCAACGGTATGTTCTTTCCGGTCAGGTCCGGGTTCTGCTCGGAACCGGACAGCGCGAATTCCTTCTTGATGATCGCCTTGGTCAGGATGAACCAGCTGTAGGCGGCACCGCTTTTGCGGATCGCCTTCAACGTGCCGAGCGTATCGAAGCCCGGCATGGCGGGTGCTGCAAACCGGTTGCCGTCGGCATCGCACCAGAACGAGGACGGGCCGGGCAGGATACGGATGCCATGGTTCGGCCAGACGGGATCGAAGTTCCGCAGGCCCTCGGTATAATGCCACATACGGTCCTTGTTGATCACCGACCCGCGGGCATTTTCGGCAATTTCGACCATACGGCCATCGACATAATGCGGCACACCGCTGACCATAAAGGTCGGTGGCGGCCCCAGCCGATCGACCGGCCACTGGCGGCGCACCATCTCATGATTGCCGCCGATGCCGCCGGACGAGACGACGACCGAACCCGCCTCGAACCAGAACTCATCGACAACCTCGCGCGAACTGCGCTGGCCGCGCGGCACGCCGTCATTTTTCAGAACCGATCCCCGCGCGCCGGTGACGGCGCCGTTGGTCATGATCAGTTCGTCCACCTGATGGCGGAACCGGAAACGGATTCGGCCCCTCGCCTCCAGCGCCCGTGCCCGCGCAATAAACGGCGCCAGAACGCCCGGCCCCGTTCCCCATGTCACATGGAAGCGCGGCACCGAATTTCCGTGGCCGTCTGCAAGCCCGCCACCGCGCTCCGCCCAGCCGACCACCGGAAACCAGCGCATGCCCTGACCGTGCAGCCAGGCACGCTTTTCACCGGCCGCGAAATCCAGATAGGCCTCCGCCCAGCGACGCGGCCAGAAATCCTCCGGGCGATCGAATTGGGCTGAGCCCATCCAGTCCTGCCGTGCCAGATCGGGCGTGTCGCGAATGCGCATGCGCCTTTGTTCCGGGCTATTGACGAACAGAAGACCACCCAGCGACCAGAAGGCCTGCCCGCCCAAATTCTGCTCGCCTTCCTGATCGAGCACGATGACACGAAGACCCCGATCGGCAGCCTCCACAGCTGTCACGAGACCCGCGAGCCCCGCCCCGATCACCAGCACATCACAATCCATCGCGTTCTCCCGCCCCCATCACTGTCGTGAGCTTACGGGCACGTAAAGGTCGTAGCAACGCCGGTGACCCTTTCTGTCGAACAAAAAAATCCACCTGCCTGTCGAAATGGCCGGGTGTGGCGGCTCATTGGTTCAGGCGGGCAATGGTTGCCTGCCCCGGTTTGGAAAGGACACCGATATGACGAACACAGTTGGAGGGCTGGCCGCAACGGTCATGCTGTCGATAACCATTGCAGCGCCTGCCGCCGCTGCTCAGTTTACCCTTGTGATCTTCGAAAGCACCGGCGACGTAGAGAAGCGTAGGGACAAGGGCGAGACGGGGACGGCTTACTGGGGACGTTATGCCGCATTTGCTGACGAAGCCGCAAAGGCGGGCGTTTTGCGCGGTGGTTCCGCGCTTCATGCCACGCAGGAAGTCTATGCGGTCGCCGGCAAGGATGGCGTCATCGCCGAAACCGCGGCCTTCGATGTGGACGCGCCGTTGCGCCTCAGCGGCTATTTCCAGATCGATGTGGCCGATGCAGCGTCAGCTATCGCCTGGGCCGCGAAAATTCCCGGGGCAAAGACCGGGCGCATCGAAATCCGTGCCGGCTATCCGGCGCCGGGCATGAAGTAGAAGAAACGAGGAGATGGACACATGCATTACGCACTTCTGATCCGCGAAGACAAAAGCGATTTCGCCAAGCGGGAAGACCCCGCGGAAGCCGGCCCCTACTGGGCCAGTTGGACGGCCTATAGCCAGGCGGTCGCACAGGCCGGAATCTTTGTCGGCGGCGCGGGCTTGATGCCGCCGCAGGCGGCAACGACCGTCCGTGTCGATAACGGCCGCCATGACGTTCAGGACGGTCCCTTCGCGGATGCCAAGGAACAGCTAGGGGGCTTCTTCGTCATCGACGTCGATGACCTCGACGCAGCCCTTGCCTGGGCGGGCCGTGCACCGATCTCGAGCCTTGGCTCGGTCGAGGTGCGCCCGGTCCTGCCTCCACCGTCGCAGGATTGACCCTATGAGCGATGCGACGGCGCGCGGGGCGGCAGAGCTTGCCGCGCGCCGCTCCTACGGCAAGCTGATCGCCTATCTCTCAGCCCGTTCGCGCGACGTGCCGGCGGCGGAGGATGCCCTGTCGGAAGCGCTTGCGACGGCACTGGCGATATGGCCGGAGCGCGGCATACCGGACAATCCGGAAGCCTGGCTGCTCGTGGCCGCAAGGCGCAACATCGGGCGGTCGGCGCGCCATGGAACGATCGTCACCCAGGCGCGCGACCGCATCCGCATGGCGATCGAGGAGGCTGAACACGACATGGCCGAAAAGTCCGAAGCCCTGTTTCCCGACAACCGGCTGAAGCTTCTTTTTGTCTGCGCCCATCCCGCGATCGACCGGGCCGCGCATACGCCGCTGATGCTCCAGACCGTCCTCGGGCTAGACGCGAAGCGGATCGCCTCTGCCTTTCTGGTCTCGCCCGCCACCATGGGCCAGAGGCTCGTACGGGCGAAAACAAAGATTCGCGACGCTGCAATCCCTTTTGCCGTTCCGGAAGCGGGCGACCTTCCGGCGCGGCTCGATGCGGTACTTTCGGCAATCTATGCAGCTTATGCACTCGGCTGGGAAGGGCTGGACGGACAGGACGAAAAGCGCGGCGGCCTCGCCGGGGAGGCAATCTGGCTGGCCCGAACGCTGCTTTCCATCCTGCCGGGGCAGCCGGAGATAAACGGCCTTCTGTCCCTGATGCTTTATAGCCAATCGCGACTACGCGCCCGCCGTGGCGTTGACGGCGCATACATACCGCTCGATGAACAGGACCCGGCTCTGTGGAATAAGCACCTGATTGATGAAGCCGATTCAATGCTCGTGGCAGCAGGACGCCTGGACATTTTCGGCCCCTATCAAAGCGAGGCCGCCATTCAATCCGTCCATGCAAGACGGCGCCGCACGGAAAGAACGGATTGGCAGGCGATTTCTCTCCTCTACGAGGCTTTGGTCAAGCTGCGGCCGACCGTTGGCGCGCGCATAGGCCAGGCGGCGGTAACCTCCCGGCTTGGCGTCCCCGCCGAGGGATTGCAGAAACTCGACGCGCTGGATCCGGCTGCGATCGTCTCCTACCAGCCGTATTGGGCCGTGCGCGCGCATCTGCTGGCCGAGGCAGGAGACCCGGAAACGGCTGTGCACGCCTATCGCATGGCGATCGGCCTCAGCGAAAGCGACGCGGTCCGGCGCTACCTTCAGCAGCGCATGAGCGTGCTACGCTCGTAGATGCAGTCATTTTTCCGTCAGCTTCAGCTCGATACGGCGGTTCTGTGAGCGTGATTCCGGGCTGTCATCTTCGGCGATCGGCTGGAATTCGCCAAAACCCGCAGCAACCAGCCGGTTGGCCGGAACACCCCTGGAAATCAGGAACTTGACGACCGATGTCGCACGGGCGGAGGAAAGCTCCCAATTGTCGACATAGCGCCCGGTGCCGGACAGCGGCACATTGTCGGTATGGCCATCGACACGCAGAACCCAGTTGATTTCGGAGGGAATTTCCTTGGCGAGGTCAAGGACGGCCGAGGCGAGCTTTGCCATTTCCTCCTGTCCCGCCGGGTTCAGTTCGTTGCCGCCTGACGGAAACAGCACTTCCGACTGGAACACAAAACGGTCGCCGACGATGCGGATATTCTCGCGGTCGGAGAGGATTTCCCGCAGACGGCCGAAGAAGTCGGAGCGATAGCGGTTGAGTTCCTGCACACGCTGCGCCAGCGCCACGTTCAGCCGGCGGCCGAGATCGGCGATCTTTGTCTGCGAGGCATTGTCCTTCGCTTCGGACGCCTGCAATGCGCCTTCGATGGCAGCTATCTGGCTGCGCAACGCAGCAATCTGCTGGTTGAGCAGATCGATCTGGCTCATCGCCCGGGCGCTGACCTGCTTTTCCGTATCGAGCTTGCCTGTCAGGTCGCCGATCTGCTGGTTCGCACTCTCGGAACTGCCGGTTCCCTGCTCCAGCAGAGCCTGCAACCGCGAGCGTTCGCCTTCCGATGTGGCCAACGATGCCTGCAGGTTGGCAAGAGAATCCTCAAGGTCTTGCTTGCCGCCCTTTTCCAGCGCCAGAAGCTGAGTGAGTTCGTTGATCTGGCTGTTCAGCCGGTTAAGCACATCATCCTTGCCGCTGATTTCGCGGCTGAGAAGAAACTGCCCCAGAACGAAGACGCAAAGCAGGAACATGATGGAGAGCAACAATGTCGATAGGGCATCGACAAACCCCGGCCAGTAGTCGACCGTTCTCTGTGCCCGGCCCTTGCGTGCAAGTGCCATCGATCATTCCCCTCCGGCGTCGTCAACGCGGACAAGCTTGGATGGCGTTCTGTCCGCTGACGCCGGGATTTTGTCCGACTGGCCGATACGGGCGGAAAGCTTGTCCAGCGTCTTGCGCATCGATTTCGCTTCTTCCTGCTGCGCTTCGATCCAGTCGCGCAGCATCTGCTGTTCGCCGCGCATGTTCTTCACCAGCCCCTGAATGCCTTCAGCAAGGCTGGCCATCGCCGCCGTCGTCCGCTGGTTCATGCCACCATCCTGGTTGAGGCGCGCCAATTGTTCGGTCAACTGACGCAATTCCTCGACCGGAGCCGCAGCCGGCTTGCCGGGCACGGCCATCTGGTCGGAACTGACGTCGGTCACCGACGACAGCCAGTTTTCAAGCTCGGTGTAAAAACGGTTCTGCGCCCTGCCGGCCTGCAGGTCGAGAAAGCCCAGGATCAGCGATCCCGACAGACCGAAGAGCGATGTCGAGAATGCCGTGCCCATGCCCGTCAAAGGCGCGGACAGGCCGGTCTTGAGGGCTGCAAGCACATCCTCGGTGCTTCCCGTTCCGGCATCAAGTGACTGAATGACGGTGTTGATCGAGCCGATCGTGCCGAGCAGGCCCCAGAATGTGCCGAGCAGGCCGAGGAAGACCAAAAGACCGATCAGGTATCGCGACGTATCGCGTGATTCGTCGAGCCGGGTGGCAATCGAATCGAGGATGGAACGCAGCGCCGTCGTCGATATCGACATCGAATGGCGCTGGCCGATCAGCGCCCGCATCGGTGCCAAAAGCACCGGATCGCGGCCGACCTTCTCGGCGCTGCCGGCAGCGCGGAAGGAATTAAACCAGCGGACTTCCGGCCGCAGGCTGAAGACATGATTGAAGACCAGCAGGATACCGATCAGCAGAACGCCGAAAATCAGGCCATTCAGGCCGGGATTGCTGAGAAAAGCCGCCTCTGCCTGGCGAAACAGGATAGCACCGAGAAAGCCCACGATGATCAGGAAGATGACCATCGTCCAGAAGAAGACCATCGGGCTCGACAGCTTGTTGGGATTATACCCCTCGCTCAAACCTCCGCCGGCATCCCATCCCGACAGTTCCAATTTCGCCATGGGGCTCTACTCTCCGGTTTGCCAGTGCTGCAACCATACCTCCAAAAGAGGTAGGGTAACGCTGCGCGGAGACTAGAGGAAGTTTGCGCCAAATTGAAGGGGAAACAACGGGCAACATCAACAGGATGAAACAGCCGCCCGCTCAGACCGTTCTATGCTTATTTGCCTGGAATGGGGCGGTGCAGCACATCGTGCAGAGCCTTGCGGATATATTCGTTGCCCGCAACGATCGAACCGTCATCCATCGGCTTGTTGCCGCCATCGATATCGGCGACCCAGCCGCCGGCCTCGCGAATCAAAAGAATGCCGGCTGCCAGATCCCACGGCATCAGGCCGCGTTCCCAGAAACCGTCAAAACGTCCGGCTGCGACATAGGCGAGATCGAGCGAGGCGGCACCCATGCGGCGAACGCCGGCAACTTCGCCCATCACGTGACGCAGCTCGACCAGATAGGTGCCGTGGTTGGCAACGCCCAGATGCGGCGTGCCGGTGCCGATGACGGCATCCGAGAGGTTCTTGCGGGCGGCAACGCGCAGACGGCGATCGTTGAGGAAGGCTCCGCCGCCACGCTCGGCCGTGTAGAGTTCGTCGGTTGCCGGATTGAGAATGACAGCGGCAACAACCTCGCCCTGACGCTCAAGCGCCACCGAGATCGCGAAATGCGGAATGCCGTGCAGGAAGTTGGTCGTGCCATCCAGCGGATCGACGATCCAGCGGTGGGCGCCATCGGTACCAGGGATCTCTTCGCTTTCCTCGCCGAGGAAGCCATAGGTCGGACGGACCTTCAAAAGCTCTTCCCGGAGCAGCTTTTCCGCCTTGCGGTCGGCCTGCGAAACATAGTCGCCTGGGCCTTTCAGCGAAACCTGCAGGTTCTGCACTTCGCCGAAATCGCGCGCCAGGGACTTGCCGGCCTTGAACGCGGCCTGAACCATGACATTGAGAAGAGCTGAGCGTGCCATTTTGGCTTTCCTTCGAAACAGAAAACCGGCCGCAGCAACGGCCGGAGAAATTCAGATATGCCGCTGCGGATCAGTCCGCGCGGCGGAGATAGGTAATTTCATTGGTATCGACCAGAATGCGCTCTCCGGCCTCGACGAACGGCGGAACCATGACGCGAACGCCATTTTCCATGATCGCCGGCTTGTAGGAGGATGCTGCCGTCTGCCCTTTCACCACCGGATCCGCTTCCGCGATCGTCAAGACCACCTGGTCCGGCAGCGAGATGCCGATCGGCTTTTCATCATAAAGCTTCACCGTCACCATCATGCCGTCCTGCAGGAAGGTGGCGCGATCGCCGACAAAATCCTTCTGCAATTCCAGCTGTTCATAGCTCTCATTGTCCATGAACACCAGCGCATCGCCCTGCTCATAGAGGAATTGGAAGTCCTTCAATTCAAGGCTGACCAGTTCAACGGTTTCCGACGAGCGAAAACGCTCGTTCAGCTTGGTGCCATCGATCAGGTTCTTGAGTTCGACCTGATTGAAAGCGCCACCCTTGCCGGGCTTGACGGTATTGCATTTGACGGCGGCCCAAAGACCACCATTGTGCTCGACCACGCTGCCGGGGCGAATTTCATTACCGTTGATTTTCATGGGGAGCATTCCCTAAAGAACCGAAAGCCGCCAATCCGGCCGCCAATCCGGCGCTTCAAGACCACAAAACCCCCGAAAGTTCAAGTCTACTGCATAATTCCTTCAATCGGAATCGATTGAAGGAAAGGATTATGCAGCAGATCAAAGTGCTACAGCGCCCTTTGCGCGCCTCAAAAGGCGCGCGGCGCTGCAACGGCAAAACTCGGTCAGGATGACCGGTATCTGTTGGCAGCGCTCAGCGCCGCCTTCTGCTGTTCGTCCGTCAGCCCCAGATAGAAATCCTCAAGAGACGCATCCTTCAGCCCGGCGCGGCGCGACAGCACATACCATTTGGCCGCCTCGATCGGGTCGGGCCGGGTGCCGATCGCATTGACATACAGATGCGACAGCTTGTTCTGGGCAACGACGTTGCCGCCCCTCGCCGCCCGCGTCATCCACTTGAAGCCTTCATCGAGATTGCGGTCGCCGCCGATGCCATCGACCAGCCAGATGGCAAGATCGAGCTGGGCCGTATCAAACCCGGATCGCGCTGCCCGCAACAGCCAGTCACGCGCCTTCGCCCGCTTGTCGTCATCAATGCCATCGACATTCAGATAGATCTGCGAGAGGGCGTACTGGGCATCGGCAATACCCTGTTCGGCCGACTTTTCGTAATAGGGCAGCGCCGCCTTCAAGCCCTTTTCGCCCGGCATGTCGGCGACCAGAAGCTGGCCGTAGTTGAACTGCGCCGAAGAATTGCCGAGATCGGCAGCCTTCTTCATCAGCTCTTCCGACTTTTTCTTGTCACGTGCAACGTCGCGGCCTTCCATCAACAGCAGCGCATACTTGAACATGGCCGCCGGATCGCCGGAATTCGCCGCCTGGCCATACCAGAACGCCGCATCCTTCTTGTTGCGGGCAACGCCGAGCCCCTGCGAAAAGATTTCCGCCACCAGCGTCTGCGCCGCCGCCTCGCCTAGCTGTGCACGCGGCAAGGCCATTTCCATCGCAGTCAGATAATAGCCGCGCTGGAAGGCGCCATAGGCATCGTCGGCCTTGCCCTCAAACGGTTTTTCCTGCGGCAAGGCCGGCAGTTCGGCGCCCATCCGCTCCAGCACATTGACGCCGGACGACGGTTCGAGCTTTTTCCCATCGGCCTTCTTCGCCTCGTCATCTGCCTTCTTGGCCTCCTCGGGAGACTGCAAGGCCGGGATCTCGCCCTCGGGCAGTGCTGCGCCGTTGAACGGCGTGATGCGGCCACGCTTGGCAACCACGCCCTCGTCGTTTTCGTCCTGAACGACGGCCGGCGCGGCATCGTTGACGCCCGGAAGCGCATCGTCGGCACGAACGGCGGACGGCGCAGCCAGAAGGGCAGCCCCCAGCAAAAGGAGATGAATTCGGCGCAGCGATGGAGAAGGACGGATCAACATGCAAATGTCTTAAGCTTCAAACCGTGGCGCTTTTTCGTCAAGAAGCGCATTGACGCTCGCAACAATGGCCGGGGCCTGCTCGGGCTCTGCAAACACGGCCAGACGCAGCGCGACGAATTCCGCACCGCTTTCGGCGACAGCCAGCACCGATTCCGGATCGGTACCGCCCATGACAATGCAGGGGATTTCGATCATCGACGCCCACCACTCGGCAAGCGCCACATTCTTCGGATGCGCTTCCGGCTTGATGTCGCCATCGACCTTGCCGAAAAATACGTAATCGGGGCGGACTTCCCCTACTTCCAGCGCATGATGCCGGTCAGTCGCATTGCCGCCGCCGACGATCAGCTTGGGCGAAAACTTTTCCATCGCCTCCGCCAGTTCCGCGGCATTGCCAGTCACATGCAGGCCATCGGCCTTGGCCCGGCCTGCAACCCGCGTATCGCCGGCAACCAGCGCTGCAGCGCCAGCCTCCTGGATCAGCGGCACCAGCGCTTCGGCATGTTTCTGGAAAGTCTGATCGTCCAGCCCGTATTGCGGCACGATCACCGAGGCTACATCGCCGCCGCGCAGCGCACCGCTGAGGATTTGCGCGCGGCTGTCGACATCGGCGATATCCGGCGCGATAAGGACGAGGCGGCAGCGATTGTCTGTATTGCTCATAATGTCTCTGTTCCCGGTGAAATGCGCGGCCGCGCATCACCCCTACTCGATTTCGATCTGCAAAAGCGATAGACCCTACCGGCAAAAGGATCAACCGGTACCCATGCTTCCCGATTTTCAATTCTATGCCATCGCCATCCCTGCGGTTCTTCTGGTCGGCTTCAGCAAGGGTGGCATGGGTGAGGCTCTGTCGCTGATGGGCGTGCCGCTTCTGTCGCTGGCCGTATCCCCGGTGCAGGCGGCAGCGCTGCTTTTGCCGATCCTGATTGCCATGGATCTCGTGGCGCTCTGGACGTGGCGCAAGCACGGCGACATGAAGACACTCAAGATCCTCTTGCCCGGCGCCCTCGTTGGCATCGCGATCGGCTGGGCCACCGCGGCCTATGTGCCGCGCGATGCACTCAGGCTGATCATCGGAGCGATCACCGTTCTTTTCGTGCTGCGCTATGTCTACAATCTCTGGCGTGCGCGCCAAGGCATCATCACGCCGGCCAAGCCGCAAAGACCCGTGCAGGCGACATTTTTCGGCGGGCTTGCAGGCTATGGCAGCTTCGTCGCCCATGCCGGCGGCCCGCCGTTCCAGATCTACACGCTGCCTTTGAAACTGCCGCCGCGCGAATATACCGGCACGATCGTGCGGTTCTTCGCCATCCTCAACGCCGTCAAGCTCATTCCCTATTTCGCACTCGGGCAGCTTGATCTCACCAATCTTGCCACCTCGCTGACCTTGTTTCCGCTGGCAATGCTGGCGACGATGGCCGGCGCCTGGGTCGTGCGGCGCATGCAGCCCCAGGTGTTTTACCCGTTCATGTATACGATGGCATTTCTGGCCGGCTCCAAATTGGTCTACGACGGGATTGCCGCCCTTGCCGCGGGATCATAGTCAACCGGCGCAAACGCCTGCAACGCTGCAGACCGGCCGTTAGAATTCCCTATGCCGCGCCCATATACCGCAAAGCGAAATTTCTATCCCGCACTGCACAATTTGCTTGCCGGAGACCACAATTTCTCCTAGCTTTTCTCCATGTCACACGCTGATCCCTTCGACGCGATCTCGGACCCCAACCGGCGGTATCTGCTGGAGGAATTGCGGCGCGCGCCGCGCACCGTGAATGAGTTGGCCGAAGGATTGCCGATCAGCCGCCCCGCCGTGTCGCAGCATCTGAAGGCATTGCTGGACTCAAATCTGGTTTCCGTATCGGCCAGCGGTACGAAACGGATTTATGCGATCAACAAGCCCGGCTTTCACCGGGTCAATCTCTGGCTGGATCAGTTCTGGTCGTAAGGGATTGGGGCGCGAAGGGCCAGTCATCGGGAAACTCAATACCTGAAGACTTTTGGCGAACGTCATGTCCGCACCAACCAAGTCCACATATCGACAGCGCTTGAAACCGGCCTTCAAAATTCACTTTCGCTTTCCGGTAGCCAATGTATGCGCTGGAACACGAGTCTCCCGATGAATGAGATTGTTATGTTTAATCAGTGAGTTGAAGAACGAATCTTCTCAATTTCGTCCTTCAAGCGCAGCTTCCGACGCTTGATGTCAGCAATGTGCTGATCCTGGACCGACGGCTGTGTCAGAGCCGAGTGGAGCTCCTGCTCCAGAACACCATGTTTTTTCTCAAGCGTTGCAAGATGAGCCTCAATGGTCATGTGGCAGTCCCTTCCTTTTGCTTGCACCCGATCGGTAGACACCGGGTGTTCAACGTATTAACCGAGATAGTGTGCCATGCTATTTTTCATTTGTCGAAGGCGAAATCGTGGCGAAGGATAACTTCCCGTTACCAACAATTCTGTGCTAGAGCGACGCTCGATTTATGGGGAACATTGCATGCCAGATCAGGATCAGGCCGAACTCAGACTGGGCGTAGCGCGGCTGAGGCAGGAACATGAAGACTATGATGTTGCGATCAATGCGATGATCCAGACTGGCTGTGACGCCCTGCGCATACAACGGATGAAAAAGAAGAAGCTTGTCATCAAGGACAAGATCACCAAGATCGAAGACCAGATCATTCCCGATATCATCGCCTGAAGCCTTGCGCGTCCGGCACGGATACGCTGCGACGCTCCGGCCGGACCCTTGGCCTACCAAAAACGCGGAACGAACAACGTGACGAAAGCAGCAACCCCGCCCGTCGCCATCATCATGGGAAGCCAGTCCGACTGGGAAACCATGAAGAATGCCGCCGACACGCTCGACGCCCTCGACATTGCCTATGATGCCCGCATCGTTTCGGCACATCGCACCGTCGACAGGCTGATCAATTTCGCCAAAGGCGCGCGCGACGAGGGCTTCAAGGTCATCATCGCCGGTGCCGGCGGGGCCGCCCACCTGCCCGGCATGACGGCGGCGATGACGCCCCTTCCGGTATTCGGCGTGCCCGTCCAGTCCAAGGCGCTCTCCGGTCAGGACAGTCTTTTGTCCATCGTTCAGATGCCGGCGGGCATCCCTGTTGGCACCCTGGCCATCGGCCGTGCCGGCGCCATCAATGCGGCCCTTCTTACCGCTGCCGTCCTGGCACTCAGCGATCCCGATCTTGCCGACCGTCTTGATGCGTGGCGCGAACAGCAAAGCGCTGCGGTCGCCGAATATCCCGTGGACCAGGCATGAGAACGATCGGCATCATCGGCGGCGGCCAGCTCGCCCGCATGCTTGCGATGGCTGCTGCCCGGCTGAATTTCCGCACCATCATTCTGGAGCCGCAGGCCGGTTGTCCTGCAGCGCAGGTTGCCAATGGCCAGATCATTGCCGCCTACGATGACCCGGCAGCACTGGAACGGCTTGCCGCCGAATGTGACGTCATCACCTATGAATTCGAAAACGTCCCCGTCAGCGCCGCCGAGATGCTGGCGCAGGCGCTTCCGGTCTATCCACCGCCGAGGGCTCTGGAAGTCTCCCAGGACCGGGTAAGCGAAAAACGGTTCCTCAACGGCTGCGGCATCGAGACCGCACGGTTTCACGCCATCGACAACCAAGAGCAGCTTGAGCAAGCCCTCGCCGACTTCTCCGGCAAGGGCGTGCTGAAAACCCGCCGGCTCGGTTATGACGGCAAGGGCCAGCGTGTCTTTAAAGGTGCAAGCGATAATGCAGCCGGTGCCTGCGCAGCACTTGGCGGCGTCCCGCTGGTTCTGGAGAGCCTTGTCGCGTTCGAGCGGGAGATCTCCATCATCGCCGCTCGCGGCACCGATGGCACCATTGCCTGCTACGATCCGGCCGAAAACATCCATCGCCACGGCATTCTCCATACATCCACCGTTCCCGCCTCGATCACAGAAGCGGCGGCCGAGGCAGCCCGCCTTGCAGCCACGGCAATCCTCACGGCGCTTGGCTATGTCGGCGTCATCGGCGTCGAGTTCTTCGTGCTGGCCGACGGCACGCTCATCGCCAACGAGATCGCCCCGCGCGTCCACAATTCCGGCCATTGGACGGAAGCGGCGTGCGTGGTCTCGCAGTTCGAGCAGCATATCCGCGCTGTGACCGGATTGGCGCTGTCGAACGGCGCCCGCCACTCCGCCTGCGTGATGCAGAACCTGATCGGCGACGATATCGGCGACCTACCGGTCTGGCTTGCCAGGCCCAACACCCTGGTTCACCTTTATGGCAAGACAGAAGTGCGGCCGGGGCGAAAAATGGGACATGTCACCTGGCTTGCATGAGGGATTAACCCACAGAAAAGCCGCCAACCGCTGCGAAAACAGGCTCTCTGCGGTTGACACTTTTACGATGCCGGGTTATTTGCCTGCCACCCTAAGAGCGCGCTCGGCCTTAACGGTCTGCAAGCGCGCTTTTGATTGTTAAAGACCGGCGAATTCAAAGTCGCCGAAACTGCGGATCAGAAAAATGAAGATCAAAAATTCGCTTAAGTCGCTGAAGGCCCGTCATCGCGAAAACCGTCTGGTTCGCCGCAAGGGTCGCGTCTACATCATCAACAAGCTGAACCCGCGCTTCAAGGCCCGTCAGGGCTGATCCATCGTGCGCGCCGGAAGTTTCACCTTTCGGAACGATCACGCATGGATTGAGTGCGCTCGGGCAGGCTTGCTTTCGGGAAAGTCAGCTTCCCAAGCGGTACATCAGTTTGATGTCTCAAATTTGATTTGATCTTCGGTCATGGCGGACTATTTTATCTGCCATGGCTAAACTCATGTCTTCATTTTTGATTCTCGGCGGAGTGCTCACTGCTTCCGCTCTAAGCGCAGCGCCTGCCCTTGCCGCTGACGCAGCCCAAGCCTCGGTGACGTCTGAATTGACGACGCCCAAGCAACGGCTCGACACACTGTTTGCCGAATTGAAGCGTCAGGGCGATCAGGACAAGGCGCGCGAGATTTCCAACCGTATCCGCGTGGAATGGCAGGATTCCGGCAGCGCGACCGTCAATCTCCTGATGCAATGGGCCTCCAAGGCGGTCGAAACGAACCGTGAGGCGTCGGCGCTCGATATTTTCGATCAGGTCATCACGCTCGCGCCGCACTATGTCGAAGGCTGGAACCAGCGGGCGACGCTGCACTACAAGATGAGCAATTACCGCAAGTCGATGTCCGACATCAACCAGGTTCTGGCGCTTGAACCTCGCCATTTCGGCGCACTTGCGGGTATGGCGGCGATCCTGACATCCTCCGGAGAGGATGAACTGGCGCTGCGCGCCTGGGAACAATTCCTCGAAATCTACCCCGCCGACCGCATGGCGCAGGAACAACTTGGCGCGCTTGAGGAAAAACTTGCCGGCAACCGCACATAATTCTGCCTTCCCAGCGAAACCGCAGGCCGCTGTTCTTCGTATCGGACGATAACCGATCCATTCGGCCGATTGCCCCCTCCGGACGATTGGCAAGCGCGCGGAAGAGTGATTGATGAATTTCGTTTTCAGGAAAGTCATGCTGTTCGTTGCATCCCTATTCCTCGCCGCGCTCGTCACCGGGTTCGGTTTCAGCTCCTACCAGGCAGCAGCCTTCGAACGGGACAACCCCAATACCGGCGAGCGGATCGATGTCGGCGGCTACCGGATGAACAGCGTCTACGTGCCACGCCCGAAAACCGCCGACCTGCCCACCCTCGTTTTCATCCATGGGGCGAGCGCCAATCTCCGCGACCCGATGGCCGCTTTCCGCAGCAAGCTCGAAGGCCGCGCCGACATGCTGTTCCTCGACCGTCCCGGGCTCGGTTTCTCAGACCGGGGCGGGCCGCAGAATGCCTATCCCGACGGTCAGGCCGACGCGATCGCCGCCCTGATGAAGAAACGCGGCATCAAGAAGGCCATCATCGTCAGTCATTCCTTTGGGGGCGCGATTGCCGCCACCTTTGCCTTGAACCACAAGGACATGGTGGCCGGTCTCCTGTTTCTATCTCCGGCCACTCACCCATGGCCCGGTGGCATCGAATGGTATTACAGCGTCACCAGGACGCCGGTGCTGGGCTGGTTGTTTGCAACCCTGGTCGCACCGCCCCTTGGCCTTGCCTCGATCGACAAGGCGACCAGATACGTCTTTGCACCCAACCCACGCCCTGACAGCTATATCGAGGAGACGGCCGCCTATCTGGCGATCAGACCGGCCGCCTTTCGCAACAACGCCATCGATATCGCCAATCTGCTCGATTATGTGAAGCGCGTCTCGCCGCGTTACAAGGAGATCAAGGCCCCGGCCGTGATCATAACCGGCGACGCCGACCGCGTCGTCCTGCCGGAGATCCACTCTCGGCAACTGCATGAAGACATCGCAGGCTCGACGCTGCTGCGCATTCACAATCTCGGCCACAAGCCGGATTACGTCGTCACGGACCTTGCAATCGAAGCGATAGAATCGCTGGCTGGCAAGAAGCGCAACCTGAATGCGCTGGCGGCACAGGCAGAGGCCGGGATTACGGTGGTAAACTAACTGATTTCAGCACCTTACCGGCTAACACGCCAGCCACATGCAAGTTATCGATTGCAACGTGCGGCCTCAATCTGGAGGCCCCATTCATGCAGATCAGCGGCATTGCCACAAGCTCCCTCTTTCGCACCGCGACAGTGGCAAAAGGGACATCCTCTGCCGGGACGGCGGACATTGCGCAGAGCCCGCAGGACCGCGTGCTCGATCTGCTGAAGAACGCTGCCGGGGCCGACGCGGACGCCATCAAGGCGCGCGCCAAAAAACGGCTGGATGATGCCAAGCAGGAGCTGGAATTCCTGCGCCGCTGGAATTTCGATCCGGACATCCTGGCGCGGCAGGCGGGCCGCCTGGCCCGCGAGGTCGGCGCGGCAGCCAAAGACTTTGCATCGGCCATTTCAGCCGGATCAACCATGGACGCCGCGACAGCCGCCATGGCACTATCTGCCGGGCAATCGGCCGAGGATCCGGCCGCGGCGGGTGATACGAGCGAAGACGGCATGTCCCTTGCCCAGAAGGCTTACCAGGACACGATGAAGGATGGCGCGGAGCAAAAGGCTATCGCTGCTGATGACCGCAGGACGCTCGAGGAATTCAAGGCCGTAGCCCAGGAGCTGAAGGCCCTGCTCGAGGAGGCCCTGCGCCGCATGCGCGAGCAAAACAATGCCGGCCAGAATGCCATCACGGACGCGCAGAAGTCCGGCGACAGCCTGAACCAGGCAATCCAGGGATTGAACGCCGCGCTCAGTGGAAGCGGCCCGGCTGGAGCACCAGGGATAGCGATTGCCATACCCGCCAGCATCACCATCTGACAAGATAGGCCACAAAACAGAAAACCGCCGGATCGCTCCGGCGGTTTTTCATAGGCACAAAGGTTGCTTCAGACGCCGCTAAGGCCGTCGGAGCCGATATAGGCGATGCGCAGCATGTTCGTCGCACCCGGCGTTCCGAGCGGCACACCGGCCGAGATGATCACCCGGTCGCCCGGTTTGCCGAAGCCTTCGGTGGCAACGATGCGGCAGGCGCGGTTGACCATGTCGTCGAGATCCGTCGCATCGGAGGTGACGACGCAGTGCAGGCCCCATACGACGGCCAGGCGGCGCGCTGTCTGGATGACCGGAGACAGGGCCAGGATCGGAACCTGCGGGCGCTCGCGGGCGGCACGAAGACCGGTGGTGCCGGACGAGGTGTAACAGACGATCGCCGACAGCTTCAGCGTTTCGGCGATCTGGTGGGCAGCCAGCGAGATCGCATCGGCGCCGGTGGCTTCCGGCGGGGTGCGCTGGGCGTAGATGATACCCGGATAATGCGGGTCGGTTTCGATCTTGCTGGCAATCGACGCCATGGTGGCAACCGATTCGACCGGATAGTCCCCGGAAGCCGATTCCGCCGACAGCATGATCGCGTCTGCGCCTTCGAACACCGCGGTCGCGACGTCGGAGACTTCAGCGCGGGTCGGAACCGGGGCGGAGATCATCGATTCCAGCATCTGCGTGGCGACGACGACCGGCTTTCCGGCGCGGCGGGCGGCGCGGATCAGCTGCTTCTGCAGGCCGGGCACGGCTTCAAGCGGCATTTCCACGCCAAGATCGCCACGAGCGACCATAAGCGCGTCGGAAAGCTCGATGATTTCATCGATCCGCTCGATCGCCTGCGGCTTTTCGATCTTCGACATCAGGCCGACGCGGCCGCGCGAGACCTTGCGCACTTCGGACAGGTCTTCCGGGCGCTGGATGAACGACAGCGCCACCCAGTCGACATCATCGGTTTCGAGCACGGCATCGAGGTCGGCTCGGTCCTTTTCGGTCAGCGCACCGACGCTCAGCAGCGTATCGGGAAGGCTGACGCCCTTGCGGTCGGAAATCTTGGTGCCGGCGATGACGGTGCAGACGATGCTCTTGCCATCAACCTTGTCGGCGCGCAGATGCAGCTTGCCGTCATCGATCAAAAGACGGTGGCCGGCCTTGACCGATTCCAGGATTTCCGGGTGCGGAAGGTAGACGCGGGTTGCGTCGCCCGGCTCGTCCTTGTTGTCGAGGGTGAAAGTCTGCCCCTGAACCAGATCGACCTTGCCTGCGGCAAACTTGCCGACGCGCAGCTTCGGTCCCTGGAGGTCGGCCAGAATACCGATCGGCCGGCCGCAGCGCGCCTCGACATTGCGGATGCGCTTGATCAGCGTGCGCATCATGTCATGGCTGGCATGGCTCATGTTGATCCGGAAAAGATCAGCCCCCGCCTCATGCAGCTTCTGGATCATCTCTTCTTCGCTCGATGCCGGCCCGAGCGTTGCGAGGATTTTGACTTTTCTATTCCGCTTCATCAGTTGTGGCTTTCTTGAGTCCCTGGTGCATCGGACAACTGAACCATCCAGCTCCCCTGACGCCCCGTGTCGTATTCCTTGAATCCCATCCGCTGGAAACCGCGGGCGAAGCAATCCTGCACGCCCGTGATCTTGAACTCGTTTTCGGCGAGGCACATGTTGACATCGCCCGTCCAACGGCCGCCGCGGGCCGCATCCTCAGCGTAGAGGTAATAATATCGTGATTCGAGTTCGCCCTCGATCAGGGTCGCGCACGTCGTCGCGGGCACCTGCCACCAGCCTTCCGTGATCCAGCCTTCCTTGGCACGGTAGCCGATAGCCACGCCGACCAGATTCTGGGTGCCATTGCAGACGCGGAATTCCGCCCGCGCCTCCCCCGGCATCAGAATAGGCGAAAACACCGCCAGCACGAAAAGGAGGGCACTAAAAGACCAGCTCCGCAGATTCAGCCTGGAAAAAGGATATCTGGACACGGTTTCCAATGGGGCTCCATTGCGATTTGTCGTGGGACTTTCTTGCGACGGTAGGGCTCGAATGTCAACGCGGCTCTAATCGATTACATCGGGCTTTTTGTTATCGGAAACATCGAAAAACGGCCATTGTCTTGCGATTGCGCGCACAGCATGCCATCAAATTTCGTCAAGAGTAAAACGAGTTGATACTGTATGCCGGAAACATCGTCTTTCGAGATCATTGCAGGAAACAATGCGGCCGGGCTGGTGCTGCTGGCCGATCATGCCACCAACCGGTTACCGGCGGAATATGGCCTGCTCGGCCTTCCGCAAAGCGCCTTTGCCCGGCATATTGCGTACGATATCGGCGTCGAGGCCCTCGTCCGCCGACTTGCCATGCGGCTGGGGGTTCCCGCCGTGCTCAGCTGCTTTTCGCGGCTGCTGATCGACCCCAACCGGGGAGAAGACGATCCGACGCTGATCATGAAGATATCCGACGGCGCCATCATCCCCGGCAATCACCCGATGACACCCCAGGAGTGGGAAAACCGCCTCAACCGTTTCCACCGTCCCTATCACCGCGCCGTCTCGCAAACCATCGCCGATGTCAGCGCAGCAAGCGGCAAAGCACCGCTGGTCATCTCCATTCATTCCTATACGCCGGCGTGGAAGGGCGTGCCCCGCCCCTGGCATGCGGCCGTTCTTTGGGACAGCGATCCGCGTGCGGTCATCCCGCTGATCGAAGCGCTTGAAGGTTCCGGCGACATTCTGGTTGGCGACAACGAGCCCTATGACGGCGCCCTGCGCGGCGATACGATGTTTCGCCATTGCATGGAAACGGGCATCGCTCACGCACTGATCGAAGTGCGCCAGGACTTGATCGGTGACGATAGCGGCGTTGCCGAATGGGACGCGCGGCTTGGACCTATCCTTGCAAATTTGAATGCCCGCCCCGAATTACACGAAATCAGGCGCTACCCGTCACGGACTGGACCCTATGCGTTCTGAAAGATGAAGAGACCGCCGATGACCGATCTGACGCCACAACAACAGCTTGAATTCGAAGCCGCCGCCTTTCGCCGCCTCGTTTCGCACTTACGCGAACGCAGCGATGTGCAGAATATCGACCTGATGAACCTTGCCGGCTTTTGCCGCAACTGTTTGTCCAACTGGTATCGCGATGCAGCCAATGCGGCCGGCGTCGATATGGACAAGGAAACATCCCGCGAGATCGTCTATGGCATGCCCTATGACGAGTGGCGAACGCTGAACCAGCAGGAGGCGACGGGCGAACAGAAGGTGGCCTTTGAAGCCAGCAAGCCCAAGGAATAACCTCCGCTGCGGCCAGTCCGGGCCGGAAATCAGCGCGATGTTACGCAATGTCACTTGACCTCGACCGCACTTCGCGGCAGGTCACAGCCTCACAAATTCAGTCCCACCCTCATTGATATCCCAACAAGGAGAACACCATGTCGGATGCCCACGGCGTCGCACGCGACCAGCTTCGTTCGTTCATCGAGCGCATCGAGCGGCTGGAAGAAGAAAAGAAGACGATCGCGGATGACATCAAGGATGTGTACGGCGAAGCCAAGGGCACCGGCTTCGACACGAAGATCCTGAAAAAGGTCATCGCGATCCGCAAGCAGGACAAGGACGAGCGCATGGAGCAGGAAGCCATCCTCGACACCTATCTCGCTGCCCTGGGCATGATCGAAGCCCCGGACGCCGAATAAGCCGTCTCACCACGGATGCTGCCCCGATCGGAACGGTTGACGGGCATTGAACATCAAAAGGCCGGTCGCGACCGGCCTTTTATCATTCTGGAACGATCTATAAATTGTGCGGAGAAAAGCGCCTTACGCAGCGTCTTCGCTGCCCTCGTCCCGGCGCGGCAGTCTCCAGCCCGGACGGATGAAATGGCAGGTATAGCCGTTCGGAATCCGCTCCAGATAATCCTGGTGCTCGGGCTCGGCTTCCCAGAAATCGCTCACCGGCTCGACCTCCGTCACCACCTTGCCCGGCCATAGGCCGGAGGCATCGACGTCGGCAATGGTTTCCAAGGCAACCCGCTTCTGCTCGTCGCTGGTATAATAGATCGCCGAGCGATAGCTGGCGCCCCTGTCATTGCCCTGGCGGTTGGCTGTCGACGGATCATGGA
>JAESFK010000248.1_pt1 | contig 34587 bp, 32 predicted proteins | sample 9269391 | NCBI WGS metagenome assembly JAESFK01 (sample SAMN14506231, study PRJNA617097) | algae metagenome | isolation source: Drouetiella hepatica UHER 2000/2452 and co-occurring heterotrophs from... | place: Slovakia: Slovak Paradise National Park, Hrabusice, Kosice Region | collected 2000-01-01
GCGCCAATTACGCGATCGTCGAGGCCGAGCCGGTCTACGCGGCTCCGCGCGCCGTCCAGATGGCCACGGTCGCTCCGGCAGCCTTCGCCCCGGACGTGCACTGAGCGAGACTGGCACTGAGCCGTCCACACGCGACTTCCTGCCGCTCGCGCCTTCCTATTGCCGGGTTTCTGTCGAATAGACGACGCCGCCGCCGTGGGCTTGCGCTTTCGGCAGTGGCGCGGCTGCGGCGCCTGAGGTAAGGCATGCATCCCCACGAAGCGGGGACTATGACAAGAGGACGGACGACGTGAGCGTCATGCGGCTGAACAATCCGACATCCAAGCGCGCCGAATCGATGTGGAAGGGCACTGCCCTGGCCCTCGGGACGGCCTTGCTGCTTGGCGGCTGCGACACCGTCTCGGCGCTGAACCCGTTCGACCGGCCCGAAGTCTACAAGCCCGAGGTCAGGGAGGTCGTTCCGGCCGACAAGCTCTACAATGAGGGCCTTGCTCGTCTGCAGAACGGCGACAGCGAGGGCGCGGCCAAGAAGTTCGACGAGATCGACAAGGATGCACCGTTCTCGCCCTACGCCAAGAAGGGCCTGATCCTCGCCGCCTACACCAACTATCAGGCGTCGAAGTGGGAGGAGACGATCACCGCCTCCAAGCGTTTCATCGCGCAGAATCCGGCGAGCCCCGACGCTGCCTATGCGCAGTATCTGATGGCGATGTCGTATTTCAACCAGATCCCGGATGCGACCCGCGACCAGGAGCGTACCGCGCTCGCCATCGCCGCCTTCGAGCAGTTGATCGCGAAATATCCCAAGTCGGAATACGTTGTCGATGCCAAGGAAAAGCTCCTGGTGGCGCGCGACCAGCTTGCCGGCAAGGAGATGAATGTCGGGCGCTTCTATCTCGAGCAGCGCAATTATACCGGGGCGGTGAACCGCTTCCGTGACGTCATCATCAAGTACCAGACCACCCGCCATGTCGAGGAGGCGCTGATGCGTCTGACCGAGGCCTATATGGCGCTGGGCATCACCAACGAGGCGCAGACGGCAGCGGCCGTGCTCGGGCACAACTTCCCTGACAGCCCGTGGTACAAGGACGCCTATGTCCTGCTCGAGAGCGGCGGCCTGCAGCCGCGCGAAGATCGTGGTTCCTATATCAGCCGCGCCTTCCAGGGCTTCTCGCGCGCCGTCACCGGAATCGTCGGATTCGGCGGCCGTATTTAAGCTGGTCTTCATGAGGGTCGCTCGCGCATGCCCCGCTTCCTGAGCCTGCGCTGAGTGCCATGCTGGTCCAACTGTCGATACGTGACATCGTCCTGATCGACCGTCTCGATCTGACCTTCCGCGATGGCCTGAGCGTGCTCACCGGTGAGACCGGTGCCGGCAAGTCCATCCTGCTAGACGGCTTCGCGCTGGCGCTCGGCGGGCGTGGCGACGGTGGGCTCGTCCGCCATGGCGAGGCGCAGGGGCAGGTGAGCGCCGTCTTCGATCTCTCCCGCGACCATGCCGCGCGCAAGCTCGCCCAGGCGCAGGAGATCGACACCGATGGCGACCTGATCCTGCGGCGGGTGCAGTATGCCGACGGCCGCACCCGCGCCTTCGTCAACGACCAGCCCGTCAGCGTGCAGATCCTGCGCATGATCGGGGCTGCGATCGTCGAGATCCATGGCCAGCATGACGACCGGGCGCTGACCGATCCGGCCCAGCACCGCATGATCCTCGACGGCTTCGGCGGGTTCGAGGACCAGGCCGAGACGGTCGCCGCCGCAAGCGAGACACTCAAGCGCGCGCGCCAGGCGCTGCAAGCGCAGCGCATCCGGGTGGAGGCTGCGCGCAAGGAGGCCGATTTCCTGCGCCATGCCGTCGCCGAACTCGGCAAGCTCGCGCCGCGGGCAGGCGAGGAAGAGGCGCTGGCCGCCGCGCGCCAGGGCATGATGCAGGCCGAGAAGGTCGCCCGCGACCTGATCGACGCCTATGAGGCCGTGGGCGGGCAGGGCTCGCCGATTGCGGCGCTCTCGGCCGTGCTGCGCCGGCTCGAACGTCGGGCCGGGCAGGCGCCGGAACTGATCGATCCTTCGCTGGCGGCGCTCAACACGGCGATCGTCGCGCTGGAGGAGGCGGGCGAGACGCTGTCGGCCGGCATGCGCGCCGCCGAATACGATCCGCGCGAGCAGGAGCGCGTCGAGGAGCGGCTGTTCGCACTGCGCGGTGCAGCCCGGAAATACGATGTGCCGGTCGATGGACTGACGGTGCTGGCGCAGAGCATGGCGGGCGATCTCGCGGCGCTGGACGAAAGCGAGACATCGCTGGGGCGGCTCGAGGACGAGCTGAAGCAGGCGGAATCCGCGTTCGTCGCGCTGGCGGGTAAGCTCTCGGCGGCGCGCCAGCAGGCCGCGGCCAGGCTCGACGCCGCGGTCAAGGCCGAGCTGCCGCCGCTGAAGCTGGAGCGGGCGCGCTTCATCACCAAGATCGACAGCGACGTCACGGCGCGGGGACCGGAGGGGTTCGACCGCGTCGAGTTCTGGGTCGAGACCAACCCCGGCACCCGTCCGGGGCCGATGATGAAGGTCGCCTCCGGCGGCGAGCTTTCGCGCTTCATGCTGGCGCTGAAGGTCGTGCTGGCCGAGCGCGGCTCGGCCCCGACACTGGTCTTCGATGAGATCGACACGGGTGTCGGCGGCGCGGTGGCGGATGCCATCGGCGAGCGGCTGGCGCGGCTTGCCGGCAAGGTCCAGGTGATCTCGGTGACGCATGCCCCGCAGGTCGCGGCCAAGGCGGCGCAGCATTTCCTGATCGCGAAATCGGCGCTGGAGGGCGATGCCGCCTCGCGCACGGTGACGCGGGTGTCGGGGCTGGCCGATCAGGCGCGGCGCGAGGAGATCGCCCGCATGTTGGCCGGGGCGAGTATCACGGAAGAGGCGAGGGCGGCCGCCGGTCGCCTGCTGGAGGCGGCCGGGGTCAGAGGCTGACGCCGTCAGGCCGCTCCCAATTCGTAGCCGTTTCCGCGCTTGCTGACACTCGCAAAGCCCTCGATATGCCCGCCAGACACGATCCAGCCGGCGCGAGCGGCCCAGTCGAGGATGCCGCGGCGGGTGCGTGCGGCCGTCGCGCCGTCGAGATCATAGACGATGCCGATTTCGGGGTCGGCGGCCTGCAGCGTCGAGAGATGCAGGGCATCACCCCAGAGCAGCAGGCTGCGCGCGTCGTCCCCGATCAGGTAACCGCCATGGCCGTAGGTGTGCCCGGGCAGGGCGATCAGTTCGATGCCCGGTAGAATAGCGCCCGGCTCAGCGGTGCGCAGCCGCCCCGCATAGAGGCGCTGCAGTGTCGCGGCGATGTCGAAGCCGCCCTGGCGGGCCTTGGGTGTCGCTGCGCGTTTCACCTCGTCGCCGAAATGCGCGAGATCGGCCGCGGGCACGATGATCTCGGCCTGCGGGAAATAGGGCCGGTCGCCATCGACGAGGCCGAGCGCGTGATCGCCATGAAGATGCGTGACCAGGACGCGCCGGATTTGGTCTGGTTCGACGCCGAGGCACTGCAAGGCCGCGCGCGCGTGGCCGTAGGCGTCTCCCCAGGCGGTTCCCGTGCCCGCATCGACCAGAGTGATCCCGTCTGGGCCTTGCAGCAGGAAGGCCTTGACCGGGATGCGTATCGTCGGGAGGCCCCACTGGGCGATCGCATTCCGGCGTGCCGCCTCGCCGGCGGTGTGCGTCAGAACCTCGGAAGGTGCTTCGAAGAAGCCGTCGTGAAGGATCGATACGTCATATCGGCCGAAGCGGCGTGGCGGCTGGTCCATGCGGTTCCTCCCGGATCGGCGTCCGCCGGGATCAGAGCGCGTGTCGCGGGCTCGTGGCAATGCCGCCCAAGCGCGAGCGCCATGCAGGTCAGCGCTGCGGGATGAACTGCGCGTCGCTGATGGTGAAAGTGCCGCGTGCTTGCGCGACGGTGAACTCCAGGGCACCGCGGCATCCTGCTGGCGCCGCCGTTGCGCCGGCCCGGGCGCAGTTCCGCTCGAGATAGGTGATGGTGTCGAGCGGCATGCCGTCGTCGTCGAGATGGACGCCACCACTGGAATCGCTGGCGAGGCCGCCGCGCGACATCGCGAAGCCGGAGATCGTGACGTTCTCGACCCGGACGAACAGCCCGGCGAGCTCGGCTCGGCGCTGCTTGACCTCGGACAACGTCATCATGTGTGCACCATCCTGAGCGTGAGCGGCTCCGCTCGCCGCCATCAACACCGCAACAACCGCCAACCGCATCTGCGCCACTCTCCTGCAAGGGGCGGCGGGATCGCGCGATGCGGCCGAGTCGTCAAGGGCGCCCGACGGGCGAGACGGGATGTTTTCGAAGGGCGCCCACCGCAACGGTTTCTTTCTGCTGCCATTTGCGCTATGAGCCGCTTTAATCGATGGCTGCGCTCACGCCCATCGCCCGACATCCCGCGCCGTCTTCCGATCCCGCGCCGTAACGCTAGGCCCGACATCCCATGTCCTTTCTGACCTCGAGCCCGCCGCTCGCGCGCGCGCTCGCCGAACGCAATTACTCCGATCCGACGCCGGTGCAGAACGCTGTGCTCGAGGATGCCGCTGCCGGCCGGGACCTGCTAGTCTCGTCGCAGACCGGCTCCGGCAAGACCGTCGCCTATGGGCTGGCGATCGGCTCGACCCTGCTCGGCGACGCCGAGGCCTTCGGCCGCGCCGGCCAGCCGCTCGCGCTGATCATCGCGCCGACCCGCGAACTGGCCCTGCAGGTCCAGCGCGAACTCGCGTGGCTCTACAAGCATGCCAATGCCCGCGTCATCGCCTGCGTCGGCGGTATGGATCCGCGCCGCGAGGCCGCCTTGCTCGACGAGGGCGCGCATATCGTCGTCGGCACGCCCGGTCGCCTGCGCGACCATATCGAGCGCCATCGCCTCGACGTCTCGGCCCTCAAGGCCGTGGTGCTCGACGAGGCCGACGAGATGCTCGATCTCGGCTTCCGCGACGATCTCGAATTCATCCTGAAGACCACGCCGGAAGGCCGGCGCAGCCTGCTGTTCTCGGCGACGCTGCCCAAGGCTATCATCCAGCTCGCCAAGAGCTACCAGAACGATGCGCTGCGCATCGAGGTTGCCGGCACGCCTGGTGGCCATGCCGATATCGAGTACCGCGCCATCCGGGTCTACCCGAAGGAGGCCGAGCTCGCCGTCGTCAACCTGCTGCGGTTCCACGATGCCGCCTGCTCGCTGGTGTTCTGCAACACCCGCAACGCCGTGCGCCATCTCGAGGCGATCCTGCTGGAGCGCGGCTTCTCGGCCGTGGCGCTCTCGGGCGAGCTTTCGCAGAGCGAGCGCAACTCGGCGCTGCAGGCACTGCGTGACGGCCGGGCCAGGGTCTGCGTCGCTACCGATGTCGCGGCGCGCGGCATCGACCTGCCCGGCCTGACGCTGGTCATCCATGCCGAACTTCCGAACGATCCAGAGGTGATGCAGCACCGTTCCGGCCGCACTGGCCGCGCCGGCAACAAGGGCACCAGCGTCCTGCTTGTGCCGCCGTCGCGTCGCCGCAAGGCCGAGATGCTGCTGGCCGAGGCCAAGGTCGAGGCCGTCTGGGCCGGCCCGCCGACGCAGGACGAAATCCGCGCGCTCGACAAGGAACGGCTGCTTAACGACCCGATCCTGACCGGTGAGCCCGGCGAGGTGGATGCCGCGATGGTCGAGGCCCTGCTGGCCGGCCGCTCGATCAACGAGATCGCGGCGGCGCTGGTGCGGGTCTATCGCGCCCGCCTGCCGGCGGCCGAGGAGGTCGGCGATCCGAATTTCGCGCGCGACGAGCGCCGCCCCGCCCGGGCGCGTGACGATTACGCGCCGCGCGAGGGCGCCCGCTTCGGCGAGCACCGTGAGGACAGCCCGCGTTCGGACGGTCCGCGCAAGGCCGGTCCGCGCGGCGACACGGTCTGGTTCCGCCTGAACATCGGCCGCAAGGACGGCGCCGATCCACGCCAGCTCCTGCCGATGCTGTGCCGCCGCGGCAAGATCACGCGCGACGAGGTTGGCGCGATCCGCATCTTCGACAAGGAGACCAAGGTCGAGATCGATGCCGATGTCGCCGAGCGCTTCTACGAACTGGCCAAGGCGGTCGACCGCGACAAGATCGTGATCGAGCCGGTGACCGGCGAGGATGAGCGCCGTCCGGCCAAGCCCTTCGCCGAAAAGGCGAGCCACGCGCCGGCCCCCTATGCGAAGCCGGAGCGTGCGCCGCGCCCCGAGCGCGACGGAGCCGATCAGCGCGATGCGCGTCCCCCGACCCGGGCTTATGAGAAAAAGCCGTACGAGAAGAAGCCCTACGAGCGGAAACCCTACGAGGGCGGCGAGAAGAAGCCCTACGAGGGCAAGAAGAAGGCTTACGAGGGGAAATCCAAGCCCTTCGGCGCAGCCAAGCCCTACGATCCCGTGAGCCGCGACCGCGATCAGCTTTCCGACCCGAACGTCTCGTTCAGGGCGGGGCCGAAGCCCCAGGCCGACAAGCCCTATGGGGAGAAGAAGCCCTACGCGGGCGGGCCGAAGCCTTTCAGTGCGGGTAAGTCCGGAGGAGGCAAGCCCTTCGCGGGCAAGCCTTTCGCCGGAAAGCCGGCCTCTCGTGATGGCGACAGCCGCCCAGCCGGCAAGCCGTTCAAGGGCAAGAAGCCGCGCCGCGACGATCGCGGCTGATCGTCAGGCACGGCGTCTCGGGCGTGCCCCGGAGCCTGTCTTTCCTCAGCGCAGGCCGAGGAAGGACAGGATGACCAGCACAACGACGACGAGGCCGACAAGGTAGATGATACTGTTCATCGTATAGCCCCCGCTATCTGGGCGGGCCTGTCGGCCCGCGTGCGATTGATTGACGTCGCTAACGCAAAGGGAACCGCGCTTGCCGGCGAATGTTCCCTGGCGCCATTCCGTGCGGGGACTTGGCCAGCCTCAGCCGTCGACGACCTTGCGATAGAGATGCCAGGTCGCATGGCCCAGCACCGGCATGACGACGACCAGTCCGACCAGCATGGGCAGGCAGCCCAGCACCAGCAGGCCGGTCACCATCAGGCCCCAGATCATCATCACGCGCGGGTTCTTCTCGACCGCCGCGACCGAGGTTCGCACGGCCGTCGCAACGTCGACCCGCCGGTCGATGATGTGCGGGAAGGACACGACCGAGATCGAAAAGGCCACGATCGCGAAGAGCAGGCCGACGGAATTGCCGACGATGATCATGATCCAGCCGTCGAAGGTGGTGAAGGCGGCGCGAAGGAAATCAGCGGTCGAAACGTCGGCCGGGAGACCGAGCAGGCCGCGGTAGATGAACCAGGCGCAGAACAGCCAGGCCATGAACAGCCCCGTCAGCATCGCGCCCAGCAGCACGATCTGGCTGATCGCCGGTGAGCGCACCAGTGCGAAGGCGTGCTCCCAGGATGTATCGAGCCCACGCTCGCGCCGGCGGCTGATTTCATAGAGGCCAATCGCGGCGAAGGGGCCGAGCAGCGCAAAGCCGCCGAGCAGCGGGAAAAGCAGCGGGAAGATGTTGTAGCTCACGGTGAGGTGCGCCAGCAGCACGCCGACAATCGGATAGATCAGAGCGATGAAGGCGAGATGGCTGGGCTGGGCCATAAAATCCTCCCAGCCGCGCCGGAGGACGTCCAGCAAGTCCGTCGTCGTGATGGTGCGGATACGCGGCAATGCGGGGGCGGCGGCTTGCGGGGCGTCGTCGAGGTGGCTGTCGAGATTGGCCATGGCATTTTCTCCCGGTTGCGGCCCGGTTCGCCCTGCCCGTGATCCTTGGGTCAACGGCCGATAGGCGTCGAGCTTCCAATGTCCAGCACCGTCATGATAGCCGATTGCGCGGGCGTTGTCGCAGGGGCTGCAGAAACGAATGTGCGACCCCGCGTGGCCGACGATCTGCTGACCTTCCCCGACACTGGCCTGTCGCTTATGACAGGGCCATGAGCGAGTCCGAGCCGAACCCCATCGCCGATCTGACTGCCCGCCAGGCCAGGGTGGAGCACAAGCGGCTGGCCACTGATGTCGAGGCGGCCGACATCGCCTATCATCAGAACGACGCGCCAACGATGGACGATGCTGCTTACGACGCCTTGCGGCGCCGTCTCGTCGCGCTCGAGGAGGCCTTTCCCGAGCTGAAATCGGCCGGTTCGGTCAGCGGCAAGGTCGGCGCGCGGCCTGCCGGCAAGTTCGCCAAGATCCGGCATCGCGTGCCGATGCTCTCGCTCGACAACGCCTTCTCCGACGAGGCGGTGGCCGAATTCGCGCAGCGTGTGCATCGCTTCCTTGGCCGCAAGGATGACGAGGCCATCGCCTTCACCGCCGAGCCCAAGATCGACGGGCTGTCGCTGTCGCTGCGCTACGAAAAGGGCGCGCTCGTCCATGCCGCGACGCGCGGTGACGGCGAGGAGGGCGAGGACGTCACCGTCAATGCCCGCACGATCTCCGAGATTCCGCAGAAGCTTACCGGCGCGGACGTGCCCGATGTGGCCGAAGTACGCGGCGAGGTCTATCTCGGCCATGCCGACTTCGCCGGGATCAACGAACGCCAGCGCGAGAAGGGCCTTCCCGAATTCGCCAACCCGCGCAATGCGGCGGCCGGCTCGCTGCGCCAACTCGACGCCTCGATCACCGCCTCGCGGCCCTTGCGCTTCTTCGCCTACGCCTGGGGCGAGATGCCGGTCCTGCCGGCGCAGACCCAGTCCGGCGTGGTTGCGGCCTTCGGCCGCTGGGGCTTTCGCACCAACCCGCTGATGCAGCGCTGCGAGAGCGTCGCGGAGCTTATCGCGCAATATCGGCTGATCGAGAGCCGGCGCGCCTCGCTCGGCTACGACATCGACGGCGTGGTCTACAAGGTCGACGATCTCGCGCTTCAGGCCAGGCTCGGCTTCGTCTCGCGCGCGCCGCGCTGGGCGATCGCGCACAAGTTCCCGGCGGAGCTCGCGACCACAGTGCTGGAGGCGATCGAGATCCAGGTGGGTAGGACGGGTGCGCTGTCACCGGTCGCGCGGCTCAGGCCGGTGACGGTCGGCGGCGTCGTCGTCACCAATGCGACGCTGCACAACGAGGACTACATCCGCGGCTTCGACTCGAAGGGTGAGCGCATCCGCGACGGCGAGCCGCCGGATATCCGCGTCGGCGATACCGTAACGGTCAAGCGCGCAGGCGACGTGATTCCACGCGTGGCGGCGGTCGATCTGACGAAGCGGCCGGCGGATGCGAAGCCCTATGTCTTCCCGACGCTCTGTCCTGCCTGCCAGAGTCATGCGACGCGGGAGATGAACCCGCGTAGCGGCAAGGAGGACGCGGTGCGGCGCTGCACTGGCGGGCTGATTTGCCCGGCTCAGGCGGTGGAGCGCCTGAAGCATTTCGTGTCGCGCGATGCGATGGATATCGATGGGCTCGGCGACAAGCAGATCGAGTTCTTCCATGCCGATCCCGATCTGCCGGTGAAGGAGCCGGCGGACATCTTCACGCTGGCGCAGCGCGACCAGGCGAACTTCAAGAAGCTCAAGGACAAGGAAGGTTTCGGCACGCAGAGCGTGGCGAAGCTGTTCGCGGCCATCGAGGACAGGCGGACGCCGCCGCTCAATCGCTTCATCTTCGGGCTCGGCATCCGCCATATCGGCGAAACCAATGCGCGACTGCTCGCGCGTCACTACGGCTCCTTCGAGGCGCTGCGTGCCGCCGGTGTCGCCGCGCTCGATGCAGCTTCGCCCGAGCGGCAGGAACTCGACGCGATCGACGGTGTCGGGCCGACCGTGGTCGAGGCGTTGACCGAGTTCTTCGGCGAACCGCACAATCAGGAACTGCTCGACAGGTTGCTGGCCCAGGTCACGCCGCAGCCGCTGGAAGCTGTCGCCTCGGTCAGTCCTGTCGCCGGCAAGATCGTCGTCTTTACCGGCGCGCTCGAGCGCATGACACGCGACGAGGCCAAGGCGATGGCCGAGCGTCTCGGCGCCAAGGTCGCAGGCTCGGTCTCGTCGAAGACGGACCTGCTGGTGGCGGGGCCCGGCGCCGGCTCAAAGCTCAAGGATGCGCAGAAGCACGGCGTCGAAGTGATCGACGAGGCCGGCTGGTTCGAATTGGTCGGCGGCTGACGGCGGCTTATTCCGCGGCGGCGGCAGACGGCGTGAACAGTCTCGCCGGCGGAGCGTCGCCCGCGGCGCGGATCTCGCTTGGCGCAGAACCGATGATGCGCTTGAAGGCACGGCTGAACGAGGCTTCCGAGTCGTAGCCGAGGCGCTGCGCCACCACGGCGATCCGCAGCTTGTCGCGGGCGAGCCATTGCCGCGCCTGATGCATCCTGACCTGTCCGACATAGCGCGCCGGCGTCTCGCCGACGACAGTGGCGAAGCGCTCGGCGAAGCCCGAGCGCGAGGCACCCATCAGTTCCGCGAGGCGCTCTACAGTCCAGTCCGCTTCCGGATGGGCGTGGACCGCGGCCAGGACGCGGCCGATCTGGGGGCAGCGTGCCGCCGCGATCCAACCCTTGGCCGCGCCGCAGCCGCGCTCGACCCAGGCACGAATGATCGTGGCCGCCAGAACATCGGCGAGCCTGGCCAGAATGCCGCCGGCACCGACCCGGTCCATCGCGACCTCGCGCCCCATCGCCTCCAGCAGATGCGGGATGCCGGGTTCGTTGGCGATGAAATCGCCCATGCGCATCATGTCCGGCATCAGCCGCAGCAGCGGATGATCGATGTCGACATTGAAGGTCATGCTGCCGCTGAAGAGCAGGGTGTGCTCGCCGTCGCCACCGCCTTCGACGTCGAAGACATTGCCGTAGGCTTGGCGCACCTTGCAGTCGCAGGGCGGCGAGGGCACGACCTCTCGGGAGCTCGCCACGACATGCGCCGCGCCGCGCGGCAGCAGCACGGCATCGCCGTCAGAGAGTTCCAGCCAGTCCCCGCCCGGCGTCTTGAGCCAGCAGCCGCGGCGCGAAATGAAGTAGAAGCGCGCCTCGCGCCGCTCTGGAAAGGCGATCGCCCAGGGGGTGGCCATCTGGCAGCGGCTGTAGTCGACGCCGTCCAGCCGGAGGCCGCGCAGCATGTCGGTCAGGTGATCGGCGTGAACGGTCATTACAATCTTGGACGAACAGTCAAGGAATGCGGATTATATAGCATGGAAACTCCAAAGGGCCACGCCCATCTTGCGGCAACCTTATGGAGCTCCCGCATGTCAGATTCCCTGCCCGCCGCCGCCCTCACATTCGAAGATATTCCGGAGGAAGCGCGCGACAAGCCCGCCTGGGCTGCAATCGGCTCCCTCACGCTCGGCGTTTTCGGGCTGGTCACGGCCGAGTTCCTGCCGGCGAGTCTCCTCACGCCGATGGCCGCCGATATCGGCGTTTCGGTCGGCGTCGCCGGGCAGGCGGTAACTGCGACCGCCGTGATCGGCGCGATTGCGGGCCTCGCCACGGCGATCGTGACGCGCGGGATCGACCGACGCATCGTCGTCTGGGCGCTGACCTCGATGCTGATCGTCTCCAGTGTCCTGGCGGCGCTCGCCAGCAGTCTCCCGACGCTGCTGTTCGCACGCGTCCTGCTCGGCATCGGGCTCGGCGGATTCTGGTCGATGGTGGCGGCCACCGCCATGCGGCTCGTGCCGCCGAGCGCAATGCCGAAGGCGATGTCGCTGATCTTCGCCGGCGTTTCGCTGGCGACGGTGAGCGCGGCACCGGTCGGCGCCTATGTCGGCGATCTCTTCGGCTGGCGCGTGGTGTTCTGGATCACGGCGATCGTGGGTGTCGTGACGCTGCTGGTGCAGATGGCTGTGCTGCCGCGTCTGCCGGCGCGGGGTGCCGCGGATATCGGCACGCTGTTCAAGCTGCTGGGGCAGCCGAGCGTGGCGTTGCCGCTGCTCGGCATCGTCGTCGTCATCTCCGGGCATTTCGCGGGCTTCACCTATATCCGCCACTTCCTGGAACAGGTTCCGCAGCTTTCCGTCGAGGCGATTTCGCTGGTGCTGCTCGCCTTTGGCATCGGCGGCTTCTTCGGCAACCTCGTCGGCGGGGCGATCACGGCGCGCAGCGCCAAGGCTTCGGTGATCTTCGGGGCGTTCGTCATCGCGCTGATGGGGGCGAGCCTGCTGCTGTTCGGCAGCTCCCCGGCCGCCTCGGCGGTCGCGGTCGGGCTCTGGGGCTTCGCCTTTGGGGCGCTGCCGGTCGGCTTCCAGACCTGGATCGTGCGGGTCGTGCCGGAGGAGGAGGCGGAATCGGCCGGTGGCCTGCTCGTCGCGGCCTTCCAGGTCGCGATCGCAAGCGGTGCGATCTTCGGCGGCCTCCTGGTCGACGGCTTCGGTGCTCCCGGCGCGGTTGCCTATGCCGCCCTAGCGACGCTGATCGGCGGTCTCGGGGTCCTCGCCTTCGGCGCGCGGAGCCCCGAGCGGGTGGGCGAGGGCGCCGTGGCGGCCGCTCACTAGAGACGATCAACGCATCGGGCGCGTGATGCGCCCGATCACTTTTCTTCAAGACACCTCGCCTGCCTTCCGGTCTAACGTCGTACCATGGAGATCGTCAGCCAAAGCGAGACATTGGGAATCCGGCCGCTGGAAACCGGCGAGCGGGCGGAGCTGTTTCTGGCGCGACATTTCGACAGCCTGGAATGCCTGAGCGCAACCTTCGCCACCCATGCCTATGCGCCCCATGCCCACGACACCTATGTCGTCGGGACGATCGAGACCGGCTGCGAGGCCTGGACGGTGCGCGGCGAACGGCATTATGGCGGCGCGGGCGACCTGACCTTCATCAATCCGCTCGAGGTGCATGACGGCGAACCGATCGGCGAGGGCTACAGCTATCGCATGACCTATCCGGCGGTCGCGCTGATGCAGGAGATCGCTTCGTCCCTGGCCGGCTGGAACGGCGGCCAGACTCCGTTCTTCCCCAAGGCCTGCGTGCACGACCCGGAAGGCGCCGCGCTGCTGTCGCGGGCCCACCGCGCCATGGAAGCCAGCCAGGATGGGGCCGCGGGAGACGCCCTGGGCGGCGAGGAGCTGCTGCTACGCGCCTACGCCCATTGCCTCGTGCAGCATGCCGGGCTGGCAAGCCGTGCGGTCGGCCAAGAGGGCGGGCCGGTGGCCCAGGCGCGCGATTTGATGGAGGCGCGCCATGATGAGGATCTCTCGCTCGCGGAGATCGCGGGCTGCGTCGGGCTGCCGCGCCACCATCTGATCCGCGCCTTCCGGCACGAGACCGGGCTGACGCCCCATGCCTTCCTGATCGATATCCGGGTGCGGCGGGCGCGGGACCGGCTGCGCCTTGGCGAGGCGCCGGGCGCTGTCGCCGCCGCCACCGGGTTCTGCGACCAGGCGCATCTGACGCGCGCGTTCAAGGCACGGCTCGGCGTGACGCCGGGTGCATTCCGCGCCGTCCATCTCTCCTGAAGGTCGACCTGCGATGTCCACGATGTGGGAAGATGTCCGGCGGGGATTCGGCGATATCTGGCCGGCCATGCTGGCTGCAGTGCCGATCGGCCTGCTGTTCGGTGCACTCGCTGCGGGCAAGGGGCTCTCGCCGCTCGAAGTCATGGTCATGGGCGTTCTCGTCTTCGCCGGCGGGGCGCAGTTCGCCGCCGTCGAGCTATGGGCGACCCCGGCGCCGATCGGGGCGCTTGTGTTCTCGACCTTGCTGATCAATGCGCGGCACGTGCTGATGGGTGCATCGATTGCGCCCAAGCTCCAGGGCTTTTCGCGCGGACAGAAACTGCTCGGCCTCTACTACATGGCCGACGAGAACTGGGCGCTGGCGGAGAAGCGGGCGCGGACGCATCGGCTGACGCCGGCCTACTGGTTCGGGATGCTGATCCCCTTTGTGGTCTGCTGGATCACGACGTCGACGCTGGGGGCGATTGTCGGTGCGGCGCTCGGCGATCCGCGCCGCTTCGGGGCGGATTTTGCCTTTACCGCCCTGTTCATCGCGCTCGTCGCGGCGTTCTGGAAAGGGCGCGTGACCTTCTGGACCGTTGCCGCCGCAGGCATTGCCTCGGCGCTGACCTATCGCTTCGTCGGCCCGCCCTGGCATGTGCTGGCCGGTGCGCTGTGCGGGCTGGCGGCGGCCTGGATCGCCGCGGGCGACCGTGACGCGGCGATCCCGGAGCCCGTCAAGCCATGACGCTCGATCCACAGAACCTGCTCGCCATCCTCGGCATGGCAATCGCGACCTATGCAACCCGCATCGCCGGGCTCGCATTGGCCGGGCGGCTGGACCTGTCGCCGCGCGCGCAGGCGGCTTTCGACGCAATCCCGCCAGCCGTGCTGGTCGCCGTCATCGCGCCGAGCGCGCTGGCGACAGGCTGGGCCGAGACGGCGGCTGCCGCAGTCGCCGCACTCGCCGCGACGCGGCTGCCGCTGCTGGGTGTGGTTGCCGTCGGCGTCGCGGCCGTCGTGGGGTTCAGGGCGCTGGGCTGACCTCACTCCCTGATGATCGGGTTGACCGCGATCACCATGCCGCGGCCATTCACGGCCAGGTTGTATTGGCGCGACAGAGCGGCCTTGAGCTGCGGCTCCGCGACGGCAATCCTGGCCTTGATGTCGGCCGAGCCGCCACTGTCCGATTTGCGCTGCAGCACGATATCGCCCGTCTTGATTGAAAGGACCTGATAGCGGGCCCAGTTCTCTCGCGAGATGCGCTGGCTCCAGTCTCTGCAGTCCTTCCTGAAGGCCCGGTCGTTGAAGAGGGTCTGAGCCTCCTGATAGCTGATGCTGCGATCGACGACATTGGTCAGCTTGTAGTCGAAGTGGTCGTTGAAATTGGCGTTCAGTCCGACATTGACGAAGATGTTCTTGATCCCGCTCACGGCGCCGGTGGCGTCGATCTTGTAGCTCAGATCGATATCGGCCTGCGCGACCTCAACGGGCAAAACGGCATGTCGTTCGAGACGGATCTCGCAGAGGCGCTCCAGATTGACAGGCCTCGATGCGTCGTTGGTCGCCGTCTCGCGGGCGAAGTAGAGCGATCCGACATTGATGCCGGCGCGCGCCGGTCGCAACTCGCGCCCACCCGTCCATAGGCCGGGATCGATCGATGGCTGGGGCACGCAGCCCGCTGCCAGAAGTCCGAAAGCCATCCAGATGGAATGCCTGATCATTGCCGCCCCCGCGAAACGATAGGTGGCAACGGTAATGCTACTTATGGTTGTGTCAATCGAATTTCACATCTCAAAGGGGTAGGCAGGCCTGCTCCAGCCAGGTCTTCGCCTCACCCTCGACCAGTGCTGCGAGATTGCTCCAGACCTGAGCGTGGTAGGCATTGATCCAGGCGATCTCGCCGTCATCGAGAAGCTTCGGCTCGATCAGCGCGCGCTCATAGGGACACCATGTGATCGTCTCGAAGCCGTAGATGGTGCGGTCCCCGCCGGGGATGGCGCGTTCCCCGACCACGATCAGGTTCTCGATGCGGATGCCGTATTCGCCTTCCTTGTAGAAGCCCGGCTCGTTGGAGAGGATCATGCCGGGCTCCAGCGGCGTGGTGCCGAGCTTGGAGATCCGCTGCGGACCCTCGTGAACCGAAAGAAAGCTGCCGACGCCGTGGCCGGTGCCGTGGTCGAAGTCGAGGCCGGCCTGCCAGAGCGAGAGCCGCGCCAGCGCATCGAGCTGCGCGCCCGAGGTGCCCTTGACGAAGACAACGCGCGAAATCGCGATGTGGCCCTTGAGCACGCGGGTGTAGCGGTCGCGCATCTCGTCGCTGGGCTCGCCGATGGCCATGGTGCGGGTGATGTCGGTGGTGCCGTCCTCGTACTGCCCACCGGAATCAACCAGGAAGATGCCGGGCTCGACCTTGCGGTTGCTGGCCTCGGTCACGCGGTAATGCGGCAGCGCGGCATTGGGGCCGGCGCCGGCGATGGTGGTGAAGGAGACATCCTTCAGCAGGCCGGTCTTCGCCCTTTCGGCTTCCAGCGCGGCGACCGTATCGATCTCGGTGAGCTGTCCGCCAGGCGCCTCGCGCGCCAGCCATGTCAGGAAGCGCACCATCGCGGCGCCGTCGCGCAGATGGGCCGCGCGCGTGCCGGTCAGTTCCGCCTCGTTCTTGCGGGCCTTCATCAGCGCGATCGGGTCCGCGCCCGCGTCAGGGGTGCCGCCGGCCTCCCGGATCAATGTGGCAAGGGCTGCGGCGGCGGTGGTCGAATCGAGGCGGACCTTGGCGCCGGCCGCGCCCAGTGCGGCAAGCTGCGTCTCCAGTGCGGCCGGCGGGGCGATCTCGCCGACAGCGCCGATGGCGTCGCCGGCTTCGTTGGTAATCTTCTCGGGTGCCAGGAAGACGGTCGGCCGGCCCTCGCGCGGGACGATGGCGTAGCCCAGCGGCAATGGCGTGTGCTCGACATCGCCGCCGCGGATGTTGAAGGTCCAGGCCAGCGCGTGCGGATCCGACACGACGAGCGCATCGACCTTGGCCTTCGCGAGAGCGTCCTGGATGCGGGCAAGCTTGCTCGCCGTGTCCTCGCCGGCGAAATCCGCGCGATGCGCCTTGACCGGAGCGCTGGGGGGAGCGGGGCGGTCGCTCCAGAGCGCGTCGATCGGATTCTGCCTAACCGCGACGAGCTCACCGCCGGCGGCGGCTGCGGCCTTTTCAAGCTTGGCGACGCCATCGACCGTGTGCAGCCAGGGATCGTAGCCGAGCTTGCCGCCTGCCGGCAGGTTCGCCTCGATCCAGCGGTCGAGGGGCGTCTCTTCCATGCGCGTGGGGGTGACGACGGCCGTGTCGGTCTGCTCGGCCGACTGGATTGTGTAGCGGCCATCGACGATGAGTGCCGCCTTGTCGGCGAGCACGATGGCGTTGCCGGCGGAGCCGGTGAAGCCCGTCAGCCAGGCGAGGCGGGCCATATGCGCGGGGACATACTCGCCCTGATGTTCGTCGGCACGCGGCACGATGAAGCCGGCGAGCCCCTGCTGCGCGAGCGCGCCTCGCAACGCGGCGATCCGTGGAGCGACATCGGCTGGATTGCTCGGCTCCGAGAAGGACTGGAAGCGGCAGGCAGGGTGGGTGAGAGCAGGCGAGTCGGGCATCGAGCGGTCCGGTTTCAGGCGATTTGAACCATCGTCGCGGCTCTCTGTTGCGAAGGCTAGTGCGAAACGGGATTTCGCCGTGCTTTTCAGCGCGCCTTGACGCGCCCCGAAATGAGGCGGGGTGCCTTTTTGCTATGCGAAATTTGCAATCATTAACGATCAGCGGCGGGATGCATGCGTCTTGTGCATATCTCGCATCTGCGAAATCCACTTCTCGCAGATGCGAAGAAGTACCACTTTGGTTGCATAAGAGAACGAGGAAGCGACCGGGACTGTCCTTCGTTTCGATTGAGGAGATGGATCCCTATGACCTATGTGCTGAACGATGCCTCCGTACTGTCCGCGACCGGGGTGACCAAGTCTGCCAAGACCGCCACCACGTCCGGCGGACAGGGTTTCTGGCAGCGCCTCTATGCCGCGATGATCGAGAGCCGCCGCCGCTCCGCCCTGCGCGAGCTGCGTGCCCACTCCTTCCTGATCAACGAGTCGGAGATGGTTGTGGGCGGCCTTTCGGCGGCAACGATCTCGACCGACGTCGCGCTGCCGTTCCACCGCTGAGCCTTCGCCTGCCTTTCCTGCGCGGTGACCGCGCAGGGTTCTCTTTCCGACATTCGCCGCAGGCCCGTGCCGCGGCACAAATAGGACAACGACCATGATCGCCATCATCAAGCACGCCTTCGATTGGATTGCCGACGCCGTGAAGTTCACCTCTGCCGTCTGGCACGATGCCCGCGCCATGCAGGCTGAGGCCGAGGCCAAGTACGGCCACATCGCCTTCTGATCCGGCAGGCGCGCTCCTGCGCCATGCCGATCGCCTGACGCCGGATCGCATTCTCCGGAGCGTCGATCCGCCTTATCGAAGGTGGCGTGGCCTTGGGGCTGCGCCGCCTTTTTGCATGACCAGCGTCGCCCAGCCCTCGCGCAGCGACTGGCGGGCGAGGTAGAGCCCCTGGTGCCGGTAGGTCGAAACGACGCCGGCGACATCCATCGCGAGCAGGCCCGACAGGATGACCGTGCCGTCCTGGGTCAGCACCCGCGCGATCGAGGGGGCGAGGCGCTTCAGCGGGCCGGCGAGAATGTTGGCGAAGACGAGGTCGAAATGGCCAGGCCGGTTGGCCTTGGCATGGCGCAGGCCCGGCGCGACATACAGATCGAGCGCATGCGGCGCGTGATTGACGCGGGCGTTGTGCGCGGCGACCTCGACGGCGACGAAATCGATGTCGCCGGCGACGACCTTGCGCTTGATTTGCTTGGCCAGCGCCAGGGCAAGAATGCCCGTGCCGGTGCCGACATCGATGGCATGGCGCGGGCGTCGGCGCTTCAGCTCTGCGTCGAGCGCGAGCAGGCAGCCGGCGGTCGTGCCGTGATGGCCGGTGCCGAAGGCGAGCGCGGCGGGTATCTCGATGCCGACATCGTTGATGCGCACGGCATCGCGATCATGCTCGCCATGGACGAGGACGCGCCCGGCACGGACAGGCTTCAGCCCGTCGAGGCTGGCGGCGACCCAATCCTGCTGGTTCACCGTGGCAAAGGGCGTGGTGTCGATCACATCGCCGACGATGGGCCGCAGCATGTCGCGTACGGCCGCTTCGTCCGGATGCGTGGCGAAATAGATCTCGACCTTCCACGGCGCATTCAGCGAGAGCGTGGTGACGCCGCTCTCGATCTCGAAGGCGGAGATCGCCGTTTCCGTGGGGTCGAAGACTTCGCCCAGAAGCTCGGTCAGCGCGCGCGCCTTCTCGCCGCTGGTGGAGAGTTCGAGGACGGTCGCGACCGTCGATGGCAGGAGACCTTCACGCATGGGCTGCGGATTAGCAGGCGCGCGGGCGGTTGTCATGCGGATGGCGCTGCAGAGAACCCTCTCCCATAGGGAGAGGGCAGGGTGGGGGGTAGGCCATTGGACACCGTAGCTGAGACCTGCCCGCGGCTGCGGTCAGGTTTTCATTTCGCTGGTCCCAGGGCCGACACCTCACCCCTGCCCCTCTCCTTACAGGAGAGGGGTTCCGGCGGGCCTCAATGATCCCGCGCGCTCAGCGCGGCGAACATCTGGGGCAGGGTGCCGGTCTCGGCCGCGAAGCGCAGCGGCTTGCAGCGCTCGACGATAACCTCGCCCGTTTCAGGGGCGGCTTCGAGGATCGCCATCACCTCCGCGGTGAAGTCGGCGAGCGACATGGCGTCGGGGTCAACAGCCTGATGCGGGCCGAGAAGCTCGGTCTGCACGTAAGGCGGCGCGATTTCGATGACCTCGACCGAGGTCGCCTTGAGCTGCTGGCGCAGTGACATCGACCAGGAATGGATCGCAGCCTTGGTGGCGGAGTAGGTCGGCGTCGCCGCGAGGGGCACGAAGGCGAGGCCCGAGGAGACCGTGACGACCGAGGCGCGCGGCTGCGCCAGCAGATGCGGCAGCAGCGCCGCAGTCAGCCGGATCGGGCCGAGCAGATTGGTCGCGATCGTCTCTTCGGCGGTAGCGACGTCGATCTGCTGCTCCGGCCGCATGATGCCGGCATTGTTGACGACGACATTGAGCGCCGGGAAACGCTCGACGGCCTGTCTGGCGAAGGCTGCGATGTCGCCCTTGTCCTGGATGTCGAGCAGCATCGATTCCATGCCGGGATTGGCCTCGGTGACCTCGTCCAGCACGCGCTCGCGGCGGCCGGCGATGATGACCTTGTTGCCCTTGTCGTGAAGCGCCTCGGCGAGAGCGCGGCCGATGCCGGAGCCCCCGCCAGTAATCAGGATAGTGTTGCCGGTGATGTTCATGGCCGGGTCCTTTCGCTTTCGCGCCTTTCGTGGTTGCGCCGAACTCAGCTAGGTCCGATGCTCTCCAACTGAAAGAAGGCACCTAAAAGTTCTATAGGCACCAAAAGGAGAGTATCGGATGCGAATGATCCGCGATGCGGTTTCGGCCATGCAGGAACAGGGGCGGCTGTTCCACCCCGAGGTCAGCCCGGGGGTCGAGGCGCTGGTGCGCGACGTGATCGGCCAGGTGGCGGACAAGTGGACGATGCTGATCCTGGAGGCGCTCGAGGAGTACGGCACGCTGCGCTTCACGCAAGTGGGCCGGATCGTCGGCGGCATCAGCCAGAAGATGCTGACCAAGACGCTGCGCCAGATGGAATGCGACGGGCTGATCACGCGGACCGTCCATCCGGTCATTCCGCCGCATGTCGACTACACGATGACGGAGATCGGCCGCGAACTGACAGCGGCATTCTGCGGGGTCTGGGTCTGGGCGGAGACCTATCACGCGCAGGTGGAGGCGGCGCGGAAGGCGTTCAAGGCAAGGGAGGGGCGGTGAGCGGGCTGCGACTTCCCATTCCGCGCGGCCTTCCGGATCGGCGCCGCTCCGCTTTGCCCGAAATGACCCGGGGCGTTGGGATATATCTAACCCGCCTTCTGCACGAAGCTGTCCAGCACCATCTTGCGCCCGGCCTTGTCGAAGTCGACCGTCAGCTTGTTGCCGTCGACGCTGGCGACCGAGCCGGGGCCGAACTTGACGTGGAAGACGCGGGCGCCGGTGTCATACGCCGACGAGCCCGATGACTTGGCAGTGAGCTCGCCTTCGATCAGCAGAGGGCTACGCTGGCGTGACCCGCCGAATTGGCTTCCGCCAAAGCCGCCGCCGCCTTCCGAAAAGCCCGAGCCGCCGCCTCTGGCCTTTTGCTCCTGCGCGCGCTGCCAGCCCGGCGTGTTGTAGCTGGAGCCGAAGCTCTCCATCCGGTCGAAGCGCGAGGCGCCGTAGCCGCCCTGGCTGTAGTTGGAAGCGGCTTGGACGACCTCGACATGCTCTTCGGGCAGTTCGTCGATGAACCGGCTCGGCAGGCTTGATTGCCAGAGGCCGTGGATGCGGCGGTTCGAGGCGAAATAGAGTTTCAGCCGCTTGCGGGCGCGGGTCAGGCCGACATGGGCGAGGCGGCGCTCCTCCTCCAGCCCGGCGCGGCCGCTCTCGTCGAGGGCGCGCTGGTTCGGGAAGAGGCCTTCCTCCCAGCCGGGCAGGAAGACGGTGTCGAATTCCAGCCCTTTGGCGCCATGCAGCGTCATGATCGAGACGCGCTCGGCGGTTTCCCCGGAATCGGCGTCCATGACTAGCGAGACGTGTTCGAGGAAGGCCGGAAGGTCGGGAAACTCGTCGAGCGAGCGCACCAGCTCCTTCAGGTTCTCCAGACGGCCGGCGGCGTCGGCCGAGCGGTCCTTCTGCCACATCTCGGTGTAGCCCGACTCTTCCAGAACGAGCTCGGCGAGCTCGCCCTGCCGCATGTGCTCGGCTCTGGCCGACCAGCGGCCGAAGGCCTCGACCAGTTCGCGGAGCGACGTACGGGCCTTGGGCTTCAGCTCGTCACTCTCGACGATGGCGCGCGCCGATTGCAGCAGCGAGACACCTGTCGCGCGGGCATGGTTGTGCAGGATCTGGATGGTCGCGTCGCCCAGGCCACGCTTGGGCACATTGACGATGCGTTCGAAGGCGAGATCGTCGGTGGGCGAAACAACGCAGCGCAGATAGGCCATGGCGTCGCGGATTTCGGCGCGCTCATAGAAGCGCGGGCCGCCGATGACGCGATAGGGCACGCCGGTCTGGACGAAGCGCTCCTCCAGCTCGCGCATCTGCGCGGAAATCCTGACCAGCACGGCGATCTCGGCGAGGTTCTCGCCCTTGGCCTGCATCGCCTCGATCTCGTCGGTGATCAGCCGGGCTTCCTCCTGGCTGTCCCAGGCGCCGGTGATGGTGACCTTCTCGCCGGGCTCGTCCTCGGTGCGCAGCGTTTTGCCGAGACGGCTTTCGTTGCGCGCGATCAACTTGGAGGCCGTGGCGAGGATATGGCCGGTGGAACGGTAGTTGCGCTCCAGCCTGACCACGACCGCGCCCGGAAAATCGTGCTCGAAGCGCAGGATGTTGTCGACCTCGGCGCCGCGCCAGCCATAGATCGACTGGTCGTCGTCACCGACGCAGGCGATGTTGCGCCGGCCCTGGGCGAGCAGCCGCAGCCAGAGATACTGGGCGGTGTTGGTGTCCTGGTACTCGTCGACGAGGATGTAGCGGAAGCGCTCGTGATAGGTGGCGAGCACATCGGCATGCTCGCGGAAGAGCGTCAGGCAGTGCAGCAGCAGGTCGCCGAAATCGACCGCGTTCAGCGTCTTCAGACGGTCCTGATAGGCAGCATAGAGCTTGCCGCCCTTGCCATTGGCGAAGACGGCCGCCTCGCCCGGGGCGACATCCTTCGGCGCAAGGCCGCGGTTCTTCCAGCTATCGATGAAGCCCGCCAGCATACGGCCGGGCCAGCGCTTTTCGTCGATGCCCTCGGCCGCGATCACCTGCTTCATCAGGCGGATCTGGTCGTCGGTGTCGAGGATGGTGAAGTCCGAGCGCAGATCGAGCAGCTCGGCATGGCGGCGCAGGATCTTGGCCGAGATCGAATGGAAGGTCCCGAGCCAGGGCATGCCCTCGGCGACCGGTCCGACGAGATGGGCGATGCGCTCCTTCATCTCGCGCGCCGCCTTGTTGGTGAAGGTGACCGAGAGGATCTGCGAGGGATAGGCGCGGTTGGTCGCGATCAGATGGGCGATGCGGGTGGTGAGCACGCGGGTCTTGCCGGTGCCCGCGCCGGCGAGCACGAGCACGGGGCCGTCCGTTGCTTCCACGGCCAGCCGCTGCTCCGGGTTCAACCCGGCGAGATAGCTCGCAGCCGGCGCGGCGGCGGCACGCGCGGCGAGGCCGCCGGGGCGGGGCAGGGGGGCGGAAAAGCTGTTCGCGTCGGACAAGGGTTCAAGCTGCTCGTGCGTGATTCGTTCTCCGGCGAATATAGGGCGTCGATGGCAGGATTGCGCGCTTGCGCGAGCATTTTCTGTGGGATCGGGGTGGGCTCGATCGCCATGCTCGGGCTTGTTCCGAGCATCCACGTCTTGAACACTGTCCCTGGGACGCAAAGAGGTGGATGCTCGGAACAAGCCTGACCGTGACGGCAAAGCGAGGATGCAGCATGACAAGCAGCGTCTGGGAGGTGACCAATCAGGTTCCCGTGCTAGCGGGCTACGATGCCTTCGCTGCCGATCCGGTGCTGCAGGCGGCGATCTCCGCCTTCGATGCGGTTTGGGCGCGTGAGCGCCTGCACGAGGCCGGGCGCAGCGTCGGCTCCGCGCATGTGCAGGAACTGGCGCGGTTGGCCAATCGTTTCACGCCGGAGCTGCGGACGCATGACCGCTTCGGCAACCGCATCGACGAGATCGACTTCCACCCGGCCTGGCATGAGCTGATGGGGCTCGCCATCGGCCAGGAGACGCATGCGCTCGCCTGGAACCAGCCCCTGCCCGGCGCGCAGGTGGCGCGCGCGGCGCTGACCTATCTGTGGACACAAGGCGAAAGCGGCATCTGCTGCCCGATCAGCATGACCTATTCGGCAATTCCGCTGCTCAGGCAGGATGCGGCGCGCTGGGCGGAGTGGGGCGCGCTCGTCAGCTCCAATCGCTATGACGCGCGGCAGGGGGCGGCGGCGGGCAAGACGGGCGCGACCGTCGGCACGGCGATGACGGAGACGCAAGGTGGCTCGGATCTGCGCCAGACGCAGACGGTTGCCACGGATAATCGCGACGGTACCTTCTCGCTTACGGGCCAGAAATGGTTCTTCTCCGTGCCGCATTCCGACCTGTTCCTGACACTGGCGCGGACAGGCGACAGCATCTCCTGCTTCGTCGTGCCGGGCTGGCTGCCGGATGGTGCGCGCAACGGCATCGCGATCCAGCGGCTCAAGGACAAATGCGGCAACCGTTCGAATGCCTCTTCCGAGGTCGAGTTTCGCGGCGCGATCGGCCACCTGCTCGGCGAGCCGGGCCGGGGTCTGCGCACCGGGCTCTCGATGAACCACAACAGCAGGCTCGACATCGCGGCCTCCGCCGCCGGACTGATGCGGCAGGCGGTGTCGCTCGCCGCTCACCATGCCACGCATCGCCATGCCTTCCAGCGCGCGCTGATCGACCAGCCGATCATGCAGAACGTGCTGGCCGATCTCGCTGTTGAGGCTGAGGCCGCGGCATGGCTGGCGTTCCGACTGTTTGCTGCGGTCGACCGGCAGGAGGTATCGCAAAGCGAGCGGCTGCTGGCGCGGATCGGCGCGCCGATCGCGAAATACTGGCTGGCGAAGCGCGCGCCAGCCGTCGTCGTCGAAGCGCTCGAATGCCATGGCGGCAACGGCTTCATCGAGGAGAACCCGATGGCGCGGCTCTATCGCGAGGCGCCGCTGAACTCGATCTGGGAAGGCTCGGGCAATGTGATCTGCCTCGACGTGTTGCGCTCGCTGGAACGCGAGCCCGGTTCGCTCGTGGCGTTGCTCAGCGAACTCGGCGAGGCCAAGGGTGTCGACAGGCGTTTCGATGCGGCGCTGACGGCGCTCAAGAACGACTTGCCTGGGCTGACGCGCCATGAAGGCCAGGCGCGCCGGATGGTCGAGCGGCTGGCCGTCATGCTGCAGGCGGCCCTGCTGTTGCGGTATGCGCCGGAGCGCGTCGCGGATGCCTTCGTCGCGAGCCGGCTCGATGGCGGGTGGTCAGGGCATTTCGGCGATCTGCCGGCGTGGATCGACTCCGGCGCGTTGGCGCGGCGGGCGGTGCCGACGGTCTGACGGGCCAGCAACCCATCGCCATCCGACGACGACGCCCTTTGCTAGAGCGCGTCGAACGCGCTGTGATAGGTGACCGAGCCCTTCGGCGGCGGGCCTGCAAGGACGATGCGCTGGAAGAAACGGGGCGGGACGTCGCCATATTTCAGTCCAGCGTCGCTGGCGAAACCGAAGCGCGCATAGAATGCCGGATCGCCGAGGACCACGCAGCCATTCGCGTCCATCTCGCGCAAGCGGTCGAGCGCAGCCGTCACGAGCGAAGTCCCAATGCCATGTCCCTGTCGGGCGGGATCCACCGAGACCGGTCCCAGTCCGAACCAATGCCCCGCCTGACAGTCGATGAGAATCGGCGAAACGGCGACATGGCCGACCACGCGACCGCCCTCGGCCGCGACAAGTGAAATCGTCAGCGCGCCGGCAGGCCGCAGCGCGTCCACGATCTTCGCTTCCGTTCCGCTTGAATGCTCGGCGCCCCGAAACGCCCTCGCCGTCACCTCGGCGATGGCCTCGGCCTCGCCGACGCCCTCATCACGGATTTCCATCGTCCCGTTTCGCGCCTTCGTCGAGAAGGCGGCTCAAGCCGCCTGGCCTTCCGGCGCGAAATCCATCGCCACGCCGTTGATGCAGTAGCGCAGCCCCGTCGGCGGCGGGCCGTCCGGGAAGACGTGGCCGAGATGGCCGCCGCAATTGGCGCAATGGACCTCGGTGCGGACCATGCCGAACTTGCGGTCCTCGGTGACGCCGACGGCGCCTTCCAGGGGCTGGTCGAAGCTCGGCCAGCCGGTGCCGCTCTCGAACTTCTTGCCGGATTTGAACAGGGGCTGCCCGCAGCCGACGCAGGAGAAGGTTCCGGCGCGCTTCTCGTAGTTCAGCGCGCAGGAGCCGGGACGCTCGGTGCCATGGCCGCGCAGCACGCTGTACTGCTCGGAAGTCAGCTTGGCACGCCATTCGGCGTCGCTAAGCTCGTAGGGAAAGTGCTCCTCGGGCGCCTTCGTGCCGCCGAACATGCTCGTCAGTCCCATCGTGCTCTCCCTTCCGCCGCGTGGCCAGTCTGCTGAAATCTGCCGCGCCTGTCGGGAGGCAATATGGCAACGGGCGCGCCGAATTTCAGCAGCCCCGTCGGGGAAAGCCTTCACGATCCTGTTGAGAGGCTCCGTCAGGCGTTGTCGCCTGCGATCGCGGCGATGACCGCGTCCGTCACCTGGCGCGTCGTCGCCTTTCCGCCGAGGTCGGGCGTGTGGAAGTTCGGGTCGGCCGTCACCCGCTCGATCGCCCGCATCAACCGAGCTGAAGCCGCGGCTTCGCCGAGATGGTCGAGCATCATCGTCGCCGTCCAGAAGGTGCCGATCGGGTTGGCGATGCCCTTGCCTGCTATGTCGAAGGCCGAACCATGGATCGGCTCGAACATCGAGGGGAAGGCGCGCTCGGGGTTGAGGTTGGCGGTCGGCGCGATGCCGAGCGAGCCGGCGAGCGCCGCCGCAAGGTCCGACAGGATGTCGGCGTGGAGATTGGTCGCGACGACGGTGTCGATGCTGCCCGGCTTGATCACCATGCGCATGGTCATGGCGTCGACCAGCATCTTGTCCCAGGTCACGTCGGGAAATTCGGCTGCGACCTCGGCGGCGATCTCGTCCCACATCACCATGGCGTGGCGCTGGGCGTTCGACTTGGTGACCACCGTCAGCAGCTTGCGCGGCCGCGACTGTGCCAGCCGGAAGGCGTAGCGGATGATCCGGGCGACGCCGCTGCGCGTCATCATCGAGACGTCGGTGGCGACCTCCTCGGGGAAGCCCTTGTGCACGCGCCCGCCGACACCGGCATATTCGCCCTCGGAGTTCTCGCGCACGATCACCCAGTCGAGTTCTGGCCCTGAGACGTTGCGCAAGGGCGAGGTGATGCCGGGCAGCACGCGGGTCGGGCGGACATTGGCGTATTGGTCGAAGGGCTGGCAGATCGCCAGCCTGAGGCCCCAGAGCGTGACGTGATCGGGCACGTCGGGCGCGCCGACGGCGCCGAAGAAGATCGCGTCGTGGTCCTTGATCTGCTCGCGGCCGTCGGCCGGCATCATCAGCCCGGTGCGCTTGTAGTAGTCCGAGCCCCAGTCGAAATGGTCGAAATCGAAGCCGAAGGAGCCGTCGCGGCGGGCAAGCGCCTCGAGAACCTCGACACCGGCCGCGATGACCTCGACGCCAATGCCGTCGCCGGGGATGGCTGCGATGCGGTGGGTCTTCATGGTCGTCGTCTCCCAGAAACCTGTCGTCTGCCTCGTCTTTGCGAGCGAAGGGGCTGCAAGTCAAGAATGCATTGCAGCTTCCATGGAAGTTGTTAGTGTCAGCGCAGGAGAACGATATGGCGGCGCGCAGCAAGGCAATGGAGCAGGCCAATGAGCGGGGCGCGAGCCTCGTCGACAGCGCCTATGCCGCCTTGAAGCACGCGATCCGGGAGAGCGTCTTCGCGCCGGGCTATCAGGCTTCGGCCGGCGAACTGGCGTTGCGGCTGGGTGTCAGCCGGACGCCGGTGCACGAGGCGGCGCTACGGCTGCAGGAGGAGGGGCTGGTCCGTATCCTGCCGAAGCGCGGTATCCTGATCTGCGCGCTGGCGCCCCACGACATCGCCGAGATCTACGAGGTCCTGATCGCGATCGAGGCCGGTGCGGCGGAGCTGTCGGCCAGGATGTCCGAGCCGGACCGGATCGCACTGGCAGATGATCTCGACCGTGCGACCGACGCGATGGCGCAGGCGCTCGCCGCTGGCGATCTCGCCGCCTGGGGCAGGGCGGATGAAGCGTTCCATCGCCTCCTGGTCGAGCGCTGCGGCAATGGCCGCTTCGCCCGCATCATCCAGACGGTGAACGACCAGTCGCATCGGGCGCGCATGCTGACGCTGCGGCTGCGCCCGCGCCTGCCATCCTCGGAAGTCGAGCATCGCGCCACCAGCGATGCCATCCGGCGTGGCCTGTCGGGTCTCGCCCGCGAAGCGGCGCGCCGGCATCGCATCCGGGCGCGCGACGAATTGCTGCCGCTGATCGAGAGCGTCGGACTGCGGCACATGTAGGCGATTCTAACCGTCGAGGACCGCGGCAAACGCGGCAAAGCAACCTGGAGGAAACATATGCGTCGCCTGATCCTGGCCCTTGGGGCCGCCTTTGCCATGGCCTCAGCTCCCGTCCTCGTGCCGGCAGCCTTGGCGCAGAGCTACCCCTCGCGTTCGATCACGATGATCGTGCCATTCGCCGCCGGCGGGCCGACCGATGTGATCGCTCGCATCGTCTCCGACCATATGGGCCGCACGCTGGGGCAGTCGATCGTCGTCGAGAACGTCGCGGGTGCCGGCGGCACGACCGGTTCGCTGCGCGTCGCGCGTGCGACGCCGGACGGGTACACCGTGATGATGGGCAATCTCGGCACCCATTCGGCTTCGGTCGGGCTTTATCCCAACCTCGCCTATGATCCGCGCACCGATTTCGCCCCGGTGATCAACACGGCGGGCACGCCGATGCTGATTTCCGCGCATAAGGACTTCCCGGCGAACACGCTGCAGGAATTCATGGCCCTGCTGAAGGCCGATCCGTCCAAGTATAATTGGGGTCATGGCGGCATCGGCTCGACCTCGCACCTGACCTGCGTGTTCTTCCACCATCTGATCAAGGCACCGGTGCAGCAGGTGCCGTTCCGTGGCTCGGGGCCTGCGATGAACGCACTTCTTGCCAAACAGCTGGATTATGTCTGCGACCAGACCGTCGGCATCGTGCCGCAACTGGGCAGCCTCAAGACCTATGTCGTCGCAACGCCCACGCGGCTCGACGTTGCCAGGGACGTGCCGACCAGCGCCGAGGGCGGTCTGCCGGAATTCCAGGCGGTGGGCTGGAACGCGATCTTCGCGCCGAAGGATACGCCGAAGGACATCGTCGACCGGCTCAATGCGGCCGGGCGTGCTGCGCTCGCTGATGCCGGCGTCAGGGCCCGCCTGCTCGAACTCGGTTGCGTCATCCCCGACGGTGCCGGCCAGAGCCCGGCCGCGCTCGGCGCCCATGTCCGCGCCGAGGTCGACAAATGGACACCGGTGATCAAGGCGGCCGGCGTCACCGCCCAGTAGCGGCTCGGCGCCGACCCGTCACCCAACCGTCACGCGACTCCACTAGTCGGCTCGCCATCGCAAATGGCGGGCGAGGGTCAGGTGACGCAGACGGCACGCACGGTTCGGCGCACGACCAGCATGGGACTGACGACAGCGGTCCATCGCAGCAAACCGCTTTCGAAGGCGGGGCTGCTCGAGCGGATGTTCACGCTGGCCTTCTCAGGCCTGGTCTATCCGCAGATCTGGGAAGACCCGGTCGTCGACATGGAGGCGTTGCGGCTGCGGGCCGACGACCATGTCGTCGCGATCGCGTCGGGCTCCTGCAATGTGCTGTCCTATCTCACGGCGGACCCGGCGAAGATCAGCGCGATCGACCTTAACGGCGCCCATATCGCGCTCGGCCGCCTGAAGCTCGCGGCACTGGCGCGCATGACGCGGCATGACGAGTTCCTGCGGTTCTTCGGGCAGGCGCAATCTCCTGCCAATGTCGCATTCTACAAGCGTGAGATCGCGCCGCATCTCGATGCGACCTCGCGCAGCTACTGGGAGGGCCGAGGCCTCGACGGGCGTCGCCGGATCGGCATGTTCGCCCGCAATGTCTACCGCTTCGGGTTGCTCGGTCGCTTCATCGGCGCCGGCCACCTGCTCGGACGGACGCTGGGCTGCGATCCCCGCAAGATGCTGGAGGCTCGCGACATGGCCGAGCAGCGCGTGCTGTTCGAGCGGCATCTCGCGCCGGTCTTCGACAAGCCCTTCGTGCGCTGGCTGATCCGCCAGCCGGCCTCGCTCTATGGGCTCGGCATCCCGCCGGCGCAGTACAAGGCGCTCGCCGCCGACGGCTCCGACGGAATCCGTGGAGCGTTGCGCGACCGGCTGGAGCGGCTCGCCTGCGGCTTCGACCTGAAGACGAACTATTTCGCGCGGCAGGCCTTCGGACGCGGCTACGCGCCTGGAGCCGACGCGGCGCTGCCACCCTATCTTCAACGCGAGAACTTCGAGCGCGTGAAGGTGCGGGCGGGCCGTGTCGCCTATCACCAGAGCGCGGTCACGGCCTTTCTCGAAGGCCAGCCTGCCAAGAGCTGCGACGCCTACGTCCTGCTCGATGCGCAGGACTGGATGAACGATGCGGATCTGACTGCGCTGTGGACGCAGATCACCCGTACGGCCAAACCCGGCGCGCGGGTCATCTTCCGGACTGCGGCAGATGAGCGCCTGCTGCCGGGCCGCGTACCGTCGGCGATCCTCGACCAGTGGCGCTATGACGAGGCTGAGAGCCGGGCGCTCTGTGCGCGCGACCGCTCCTCGATCTATGGCGGCTTCCATCTCTATGTGCTGCCGGGGGCCGCGGCGTGAGCGCGGCGGCGCCCGAACGCGGCGCGGCTGGGCTGATGGACGCGATGTATCGCCATCAGCGCCACTTCTACGATGCCAGCCGGAAGTTCTACCTGCTGGGGCGCGACCGGCTGATCGACGGGCTCGAGCCGCCAGCGGGCGGAACCGTGCTGGAGATCGGCTGTGGCACGGGTCGCAACCTGATCAGGATCGCGCGGGCCTATCCGGGGAGGGCCTGCTTCGGCCTCGACGTTTCCGCCGAGATGCTGGCGACGGCGCGGCAATCGGTCGGGCGGGTGGGGATGTCGGATCGCATCGTCCTCAAGCAGGCGGACGCCACGGCGTTCGATCCGCAGGCGCTGTTCGGCCAGGCCGGTTTCGACCGGATCGTGATTTCCTATGCGCTGTCGATGATCCCGCCCTGGCGCGGGGTGGTCGAGGAGGCGCTGCGCCGGCTGGCCCCGGGCGGGGAGCTACACATCGTCGATTTTGGCGACCAGCGGGAGCTGCCGGCACCGTTCCGGGCGGTGCTGAACCGCTGGCTGGCGCTGTTCCATGTCACGCCGCGCCGCGACCTCGCGGCCGTGCTAGCCGATATCGCATATGCGGCGGGAGCGAGTGCCCGTACCGACGCCCTTTATGGCGGCTACGCCGCTCTGGCGAGGCTACGCCGCGCCGCCTGAGCGCCGGCATCCTCCGATCCGCTCCGCCAGGAACATGCTCGCCATGCTGGACGTTGCGCTCGGCTCCATGCTAGCGCCGATGGGATGAGCCAACAGGCCGACACGGACGCGCAGGCTGGGTTCGGGCGCCTCTGCGATCGCCTGCGCCAGCTCTATCACGGGCGCTCGCCCGCCGCGCTGCGCTTCCAGATGGCGGCCGCGATCGTCGATCTCCTGATCATCGCCTTCTTCATCGCGGCGCCGATGATCCGCGACCGGCCCGCCTTTCTCTGGATCGACTATTCGATCGCGGCGATCCTGGTGGTCGAGATCGTGGCACGGATGCTGGCTTCGTCGAACGTGCTCCGGCTGCTTCGGCAGCCGACCATGCTGCTCGACCTCTTCATTCTGGCGACGCTGCTGGCGCCGCAATCGCTCGAGAATTTCGGCTTCCTGCGGATTCTCAGGCTCTGGTCACTGTCGCAGCGCGGCCCGATCTGGGCGCAACTGCGCGAGACTCGCCTTCGCACATGGGAAGACGCCGCGAAGGCGGTGATCAACCTGGCGACGTTCCTCTTCGTCGTCACCGGCTTCATCTACACATTCTTCTTCGCCGGGCGGCCCGGCCTGGAAGGCTATGTCGATGCCTTCTATTTCACGGTCACGACCATGACGACGACCGGCTTCGGCGACATCGTCCTGCCGGGTGTCGCGGGCAAGCTGACCGCAATCGTGGTGATGATCGTCGGCATCTCGCTGTTCGTGCGGCTGGCGCAGGCGGTGTTCCGGCCGACAAAGGTCACGTTTCCCTGTCCGCAATGCGCGTTGCAACGCCACGAGCCCGACGCCGTGCATTGCAAGGCGTGCGGCCATGTGCTGCGGATTCCCGATCACGATTGAGCGGCGGCGTCGTGCCCGGCGCGACGGGGCGCAATGTCAGTGCCGCGTCTCGGTCTCGCGCTCGCCGGTCATGCCCTCGACGGTGATCGCGGTCTTCTGCGGCATGCCGATGATCCGGCCGATTGTCGCGGGCAGCGGCATCATGCTGTGGGCCGCCTTCATCAAGGCGAGACTGGCGAGGATGTCGGCGGGGAAGGGCTGGACCTTGCGGTTGGTCAGATCGACATGAAGCGAGAGGTTTTCGCTGGTCGCCGCGAGCCAGCCCTCGGTCGCGTGCCGCATCTCGAGATAGTAGTGCAGCCGCTTGTCGTCGAAGGCGATGAGCTGGGCCGTGATCCTGACCTGATCGCTCTCGGTCAGCTCGCGCTTGTAGAGGATGTGACATTCCGCCGCGAAGGTCGAGGCGTGGCGGGCGTCGACATAGTCCTGATTCAGCCCGACCAGCGAGAAGACCTCGTCGACCGCCCGGTCGAACAGCACATGATAATACGCCATGTTGAGATGGCCGTTATAGTCGATCCACTGGGACTCGACCCGCATCGCCGACGAAACGAAGGGAGCGAAGAACAGCGCCGGAGCGCGGATGTCGTCTTTCATGGCCGCCTCCCTTACTCAAAGCCATATGCACTCACGTCACTTGGGCGCGGGCATCACTCCTGCGATCAAGGCATGGACGTCGATACGAAACCGCATCATTGCGGCTGCCCTTTGCGCGCCGGCATGGTCTATCATACTGCGTAATCACCGGCCGTCAGCCCGGCCGCGAGGCGATCGAACCATCTAGCGTCAGGCTGCTGTCCGGATCGTAACCGATCGCGAAATCGGACTGCTCCAAGTCTAAGCTCCAGAACCGGATGTTGACAATGAATTTGCCTGCTGCCGCCCTGCATGAGGCCCCCGCATCTGCTGCAAAGCTGCCGCCGTCGCCGGACTCGGTCTCTGCCGTCGTGCAGGCGCTCGCGGCCTCCTTCGGCAACCGGTTGGTGACGAGCCTGGCGGTGCGCCAGCAGCACGGCCACACGCTGACCTGGATTCCGAACCAGCCGCCGGATGCCGTCATCTTCCCGCAAAACACGCAGGAGGTCTCCGAGATCGTGACGCTCTGCGCCAAGCATGGCGTCCCGGTCATCGCTTTCGGCACAGGTACCTCGCTCGAGGGCCATGTGAATGCGCCCTTCGGCGGCGTCTGCATCGACATGAGCCAGATGAAGGGCATCATCGCGGTTCATGCCGAGGATCTCGACTGCGTCGTCCAGGCCGGCGTCACCCGCAAGGAGCTGAACGAACATCTGCGCGACCAGGGCCTGATGTTCCCGATCGATCCCGGCGCCGACGCCTCGATCGGCGGCATGGCTGCGACCCGCGCCTCGGGAACCAATGCCGTGCGCTACGGCACGATGAAGGACAATGTGCTGGCACTGACGGCAGTGATGGCCGACGGCGCGATAGTCAAGACGTCGACACGGGCACGCAAGACCTCGGCAGGTTACGACCTGACCCGCCTGCTGGTCGGCTCCGAGGGCACGCTCGGCATCATCACCGAGATCACGCTCAAGCTGCACGGAATCCCTGAGGCAATTTCGGCCGGCATCTGCCCGTTTCCTTCCGTCAAGGCCGCCTGCGACGCCACGATCATCACCATCCAGTCCGGCTTGCCGGTAGCGCGGATCGAGCTGCTCGACGAGGTGATGATCCGCGGCGTCAACATCCATTCCAAGCTGGGGCTGCCCGAGACCGTGATGCTCTTCGTCGAGTTCCACGGCTCGGAGGCCGGAGTGAAGGAGCAATCCGAGCGCTTCGGCGAGATCGCGGCCGAGTTCGGCGGCGGTCCGTTCGAATGGGCGACCAAGGCCGAGGATCGCAGCAAGCTCTGGCAGGCGCGCCATGATGCCTATTGGGCGGCGCGTGCGCTGCGTCCCGGGGTCGACTCGGTTGCGACCGATGTCTGCGTCCCGATCTCGCAACTGGCCGATTGCGTCGAGGAGACCAAGCGCGACATCGAGGCGAGCGGCCTGATCGCCCCCATCGCCGGCCATGTCGGCGACGGCAATTTCCATACGCAGCCGCTGGTCGATCTCAACGATCCCGGCGAAGTGGCGCGGGCGGAGGCCTTCATCGAGCGGCTGGTCAAGCGCGCGCTTGCCATGGGCGGCACCTGCACGGGCGAGCACGGCGTCGGCCAGAAGAAGATCAAGTACCTCGAAGCCGAGCATGGTGCACCGGCGCTGGCCGTGATGCGCACGCTCAAGCGCGCGCTCGACCCGCAGAACATCCTCAACCCCGGCAAGATCCTCGTCCTGTAGCCGGCGTCCTGTCGCCGGATCCGGCGGCCGGTCATCCGATCGTGTCCGGCGTTCTTTGATAATGTCGTGATCTTGCCGCGACTTGGCGGCATGATCACGGCGCCCCCCAGATGACGAGGATAATGCTGGACGTTGCGTGAGACCCTGACAGTCCTGGCCGGCCTGCTGGTGCTGGCGCTGCTTGCGGCCCTGATCGGGCCCGGCTTCGTCGACTGGCGCGGCTATCGGCCCCATTTCGAGGCTCGGCTCGCTTCCGCGGTCGGCGTCGAGACGAGCATTGCCGGCGGCATCAGCCTTCGGCTGCTGCCGTCGCCGCGGTTGACGCTGCAGGACGTGCGTTTCGGGGGGCAGGCGCAGGATGCCAGCACAGCCACTGTCGAGCTGCTGACGGTCGAGCTGGCGCTGTCGGCGCTGGCGAGAGGCGAGTTCCGCATCGCCGAGGCGAAGGCCGAAGGGGCGGTCGTTTCCGTCGCGCTCGACGATGCCGGAGCGATCCGGTTGCCGACGCAGACCGGCGCCGGCTTGCCGGTGCAGACCAGCCTCGACCGTCTCGCCATCAGCCGTTCGATGCTGGTCTGGCGCGAGCCCGGCAAGGAGCCGCAGACGATCGCACCGATCGCGGCCGAGGTCTCCGCCGTCACCCTGTCCGGCCCCTGGAAGATCGAGGGCGAGGTCGCGGGCTCGTCCCTGCGCGTCACCACCG